>VYLQ01000078.1_pt1 | contig 27778 bp, 29 predicted proteins | sample 5115351 | NCBI WGS metagenome assembly VYLQ01 (sample SAMN12291776, study PRJNA351875) | freshwater metagenome | isolation source: freshwater lake | place: USA: Michigan, Lansing Lake | collected 2013-08-14 | reverse complement strand
TTACCATGATCTCCAACCGGTGTTTTCCTGCAGCGTGTTTACGTGTGGTGAAATCCTGAAAACGTTGCTTTTTTGAAATGTGAATCGACTTACCTGCGGGCAAATCGATTTCTTTCAGCTTGAATACCTTCGGACTGAGCGAACCATTCTTTTTTACGTAGTGAATTCGGTAGTCGACCATGAGCTTTTGCGTTGATTTTTTGTGAGAGGTAATCTCAAAATCAAAGGACAGCGCACCACCAATCGTAACTTCTTTTGGCGTGACCTTAAAATTGGCAATGGCCACCTGAACGTCTTTGGTGTAGTTGAACGCTGCTAACGATTTCTTATCGCCCTGCTTAAACAACGAGCGGCATCCGCGCTTTACAATCCATGCAGTGTGTGGGTGTGTGGTATCCCAACTCTTTACCAGTTTTACTACAAAATCAGGAGAGTCTTTTGAAAAATCGTTGATATGGTTGGCAACCGACTTGCGCACATAGAGCGATTCATCTTTTTTCAGGTTTTCTAATATGGGTTGCGTGTGTCTTGGATTTTGAATTACTGCATCCAACTTAAACGACCAAGGTAGGCGCGGGCGACTTCCCTCAGAAGATAATCGGCGTACATGTTCGTTTTCATCTTCCGACCAACGATACATTTCCTGAATCGTTCGGTCGAAATCCATTTTCAGAAACGTGCGAATGGCAAACTCAGACGATCCGAATCGTGTAAAGTAGTGTAGTGCCTTTAAGCTCGTTTTAAAATCATGTGTTCCAAATTGGCTCACATAATCGGGGAACACCAGATTGGTATACCCAACCGACATAAGTGGAATGACTTCGTTGAGTATGCCAATGGATTTTTGATAATGCGCTGGTAAATGCTTTTGCAAAACCACGCTGGTGTGGCGCATCCGTTCATTGAGCGACATCGCTGCCAACGGTTCACAAACTTCGGCGAGGAATGTTTTGACAGGAAAAGGGTTGTAAACAGTGCTTACCGCTTGGGCTAACTTTACGTAGTAGGCTTGGCCAAACATTTCTTTCAGTGGTTCCATAGGCTGCAAATAAAACAAAGGCAAGTGACAACAGTATGTCAGTAGGGCAAAAGTTGATTTCTCAAAGATGGGAAATTTACGCATCAATGTTTGCATAAAAGTACACACCTGCCAGCCCTTCAATAGAACGACTATATGGCCATGTGTGAAGGATGCAATTTTTTAACACGAATCATGTAATAGCACCCGTATATTCTTTCTCAACTTTGTATCATCAATAAAACAAAAAGCTATGTTTTAGCTTGAACAAAATATAGGAGGTAAGAACGTAAACAATAAATAAAAAATGGAAAACAAGAAAGCAAATGCAGAAAGCCCTATAGAAGGCACACAGAAAAAGGAAAACAAGAAAAGTACGATGCAATCTTCACAGTTAATGCAACTATTTGAAGATGAGTTGAAAGATATCTATTGGGCCGAAAAAGCATTGACCAAGGCGATACCGAAAATGATTAAAAAAGCTACTTCAGAAGAATTGATCGAAGCGTTGACCAATCATATGGAAGAAACCGAAGGACATGTCAGTCGGGTGGAACAAGTATTTGCAACCTTTGGAAAAAAAGCAGAAGCAGTTAAATGCGAAGCGATGACCGGCCTGATAAAAGAAGCCGAGGAGATCATGGAGGAATGTGAAACAGGTTCGATGTGTGATGCAGGCATCATTTCGGCAGCACAAAAAGTAGAACATTATGAAATAGCTACCTATGGAACCCTGCGTCAGTTTGCAGAAACCTTGGGCTTGACGGAAGCGGTTACATTACTGGAAACCACTCTTGAGGAAGAAAAAGAGGCGGACGCAGCATTGACCGATGTGGCTGTTTCAGCGATAAATGTGGAAGCGGCTAGTATCAATGGCGCTAATTAACTTTTGATGAATGGTTACAAGTGCAGTAAACTTTGGTTTACTGCACTTTTTTATTTAGTAACTTCTTTATCCATTTTATAATTCAATGAATCCTTGTTCAAACAATGAGCCCTCATTTATTTAATGAAGAATACCTTGCCCATAGGAGATTAAAAAAGTCATAATTATAGCTATCTTTATTGCGTTCAGTGAAAGGTATTGGATGGGTTTTAAACTGCTCTTAACATTTAATACCGTGTGTTATTTCGTGATCGATGACTGTTATCATGAACGACTATAAGATTTACAAAACGGACTACTTTACCCAACCTTGGACATGGATCAAAAGGGTGGCTGTGTTTGGAATATTCGTCATACTGGTAATAGTATGGGAGGTGAACGAACAGCCTTGGGAGTATGCATGGATCAAATACGTAATCTTTGGACTTCTTTCCATCGGGCTTTTTCTATCACCGGTAGACGATATCATAGTAGACAAGGCATTTTTTTATCATTTAAAAACTTCATTGCTAAAAGCCAAAACAAAAGTTGATGCGTATGACATCTCCACCATTCGTTCCATACGGTGTTTTGGCGTTCATGTGCCGGGGCCGAGCTTGCATGAAATAGTGGGGACAAGTCGGCAACTGAGTGCGGCCACAAATACGGTAGAGATAAGTTTTAAGGACGGTTCCTACAAAAGTTTGGAGTTAGCCATTTACAAAAAAGAGTTAATCTTTTATGTAGAGAGGATCAGAGAAAGAATGAACTAAAGAAATCATTAAACAATATTTCTTATTTCCAGAAGGCTAAGTGCCCAATGGAGCAACTTTGTTGTCATTACGCTACACTCTATAAAGTCATATCAATTCAGTACGATATTTTATCTGAAAATGCCAAATGGTGTAACCATTTCTATTTAGCGAAGTTTTCTTTATGTTTTTAGATCAAAAGCTATGAAGAAAAAATTATGTCTGTTTCCATTCTGCTTATTATTGTCAATCACTCTTGTGGCACAAGATAAATTGTACGATGAATGGTACCTTACCACCAGAGACAGCGTGGAGATATTTGTTAAAGAGATGAAAGGCGGCAAAGACACAGTAATTGTTCTACATGGCGGCTTCGGGGCAAACCATGACTATATGCTTGATGCCATCAAGGGACTTGAAAAGGACTTTCATTTTATTTTATATGATCAAAGAGGTTCTTTGATGTCGCCGGCATCTAAAGAAAAACTGACATTTCAAAAAAATGTGAATGACCTGTATGAGTTAGTGGTGGCATTAAAGTTGAAAAAAGTAAAACTTCTATGCCATTCGATGGGCACGTTGGTGGGGATGGAATTTTTAAAGCAGCACCCCGAGATGGTTACAAATCTAGTTTTATGCGGAGCCTTGCTACCGAAAGCAGATAACTCAGGAAGTGTTTTTTCACCGCGCGTGACGAGCCAGCTAAAATTTTTGACCACACGAAAATCAGTAAATGAACTAAGGCAGCCTTACAATGCTAGAAAGTCATCATTAACGCACAAAGAAAAAACAGAGTACTGGAGGATAAATTTTGCTGCCGGCAACATCTATCAAGTGGAAAAATGGAACCTTCTTAAAGGAGGCAGAAGTTACTATAAACAAGAATCGTCAGTTATGTTTGGTACCGTAGATTGGAATTATGATTATAGAAGCATCTTGGATCATAACAGCAAAGTAACGGTTATCCAAGGCCAATTTGATTTCCTAGACTTCGATGGTGAAACTTACAAAACGCTTATCAAGGGCTTTAAAAATATAACCTGTACGATCATTCCTCGCGCCGGCCACAATAGTTGGATCGATGAACCGGAGGTATTCAGAGAAAATCTGCGGAAGGGATTGTCGAAGTAGCGAGCCTCGGCAATAATGTAATCTTTTTGGATTGCAAAGGTGTCGGACGGCATGCTTCTCAACCGCATAGCCGTCTGACACCGAACTGGTATCTAGTAACAAGTATCACGCTTCAAGAATCAAGTATCTAGTTTCAAAGAATCAAGTATCAATCACCCATTCTGACTTCCGACTTCCGACTTCTGACTTCTGAATTCTTTTAACCCAATCGTTTCGAAACACCGACCTCTACTATCTACCAACTACTGTCTACTATCTACCTTCTCCTTCTCATCCAGTTTCAAGAATCCATTATCTAGTATTCACTTGTTCATATTCCAACTGACAATCAACAAAATCTAGGCACCTAAGTCGCATGCCGTGCAACCCATTACAGCGCTGCAAACAGAGTATTCACCTATGTCGAGAGATCCGGAAGGAGATATTTTAACTACCTGCGAGGAATTGGGCATCGGCTTCGTACCTTACAGTCCATTGAGCCGGGCACTGCTCTCCGGTTATATAAATCCATTGACAAAATATGATCCGGATAATGACAATCGCGACACGCTGCCACGCTATGCGCCAGACGCGGTCAAAGCCAACTGGCCATTGATGGAAGCGATTGCCGATTTTGGAAATCAACGCGGGCTTACGGCATCGCAAGTTTCATTGGCATGGTTATTGGCTCAGAGACCCTGGATCGTACCCATACCGGGCACGACCAAGCTCGCCCACTTGCAAGAAAATTTGGACTCGTTGAGTTATGCATTTACACCCGATGAACTAAAAACATTCACCGAAAAAATAGCAAGTATAAAAATAACAGGAGCTCGTACGTAGTGGGGAACAATCAGGTAGGTCGGAATTTTAAAAACAACAAACTAATTATGGAAACAAAAAACATCAAAGCATTTGGCACACCGGCAGCCGACAAATCATTAGAGCAGTTGACGATTCACCGCAGAGAGGTGACGGCCAAGGACATTGAGATCGAAATTTTGTATTGCGGAGTTTGTCACTCCGATTTACACACCGCGCGCAACGATTGGGGCGGCACCATTTATCCTGCAGTGCCCGGCCACGAAATTGTGGGAAAGATAACCAAGGTAGGAAGTGATGTCACTAAATTTAAAGTGGGCGATTTGGCAGGTGTAGGATGCCTTGTAGATTCCTGCCGCACCTGCGACAGTTGCAAAAAAGATTTGGAACAATATTGCTTAAACGGATTTACGGGTACGTACAACGGCAAAGACAAGTATTTGGGAGGTCATACCTTTGGTGGCTATTCTGAAAAAGTGGTAGTAGACGAACACTTTGTTTTGAAAGTTCCTGCCAATTTGAATTTAGCCGCAGTGGCCCCTTTGCTGTGCGCAGGCATCACTACTTGGTCGCCATTGAAACATTGGAATGTAAAGCAAGGCAGCAAAGTGGCAGTAGTTGGCTTAGGAGGCTTAGGCCACATGGCCATCAAGTTGGCAAAAGGCTTGGGTGCTTCCGTTACACTCTTTTCACGATCGGCAGGAAAAACAGCCGATGCCAAAGAGTTAGGAGCCGATGAGGTGATTATCTCTACCGATGCCGAGCAAATGAAATTAGTAAAAGGAAAATTTGATTTGATCATTGATACCGTGCCTTATGTACACGATGTAAACCCCTATGTAGGCACCTTAAACATCAGCGGAACGATCGTGTTGGTGGGATACTTAGGCGGACTAGAACCTTTCTTGAATACAGTACCGATGATCTTAGGAAGAAAATCAGTAGCCGGTTCCGTCATTGGTGGCATTGCCGAAACACAAGAGATGTTGGACTTCTGCGGGAAGCACAACATCGTTTCAGAAATTGAGGTGATCAAAATGCAAGAAATTAATAACGCCTACGAAAGAATGTTGAAGAGCGATGTAAAATATCGCTTTGTCATCGATATGGCTTCACTTAAAAACTAGCTGAAAAAAGTAGTCATCAAAGAGGCAAGTGGGAGCGTAGCTTTCCATTTGCCTTTTTTGTTCCGCAACTCTGTCTCCTCAGCGTCTCCCGCCTCGGGGACTCTGCGGCAAACAAGCTTAGATGTAAATTGCTTATAGTAAGTTCACTCACCTTTTCGTAATTTCACTCAGTAACTGACTAAATAGTAAGCTATAAGAGACAATGATATTCAGGATAAAAAATATTTATTAAGTCAAAGAATTACACAAGTATGCCTTTTTTTAATTGCTGCGATTGCCATTTTTGGTGGCACACTCCAAATGTATCTGGGCGAACCGGATACAACACCTCGATTAGACAACATCCATCGTTTTTTGGCGGGTATTTATTTAGCCTGTGGTATTATTTCATTTTGGACAGCCATTACAATTAGTAATCAAAACACGTAAGTTTATTTGATTGCGCTGGGAACACTATTAGGTGCAACAGGCAGACTTATTTCAATGCAAATGGTAGGACTACCGGAACCAAATTCTCTTTGGCTAACTTATTTATGTTCTGAAATTGTTTTGCCTGTGATAATCATTATTTTGCAAGCTACAACAAATAGAAAACTGAATGCAAGAAGAAAGGCGAACGAATAACAGCATCGACAAGAAATTGGCGATTCTAATGTTGTAAGCAATTTATTAATATAGGTTAATACTAAAACTAAAATATGACTTTAAGAGTATTTGTTGCTGGCGGTACGGGTTGGGCAGGTTCAGAACTTAGCAAAGGAATTGCAAAGACTAAAGGAATGGAGCTTGTTGGAGCCCTTTCAAGAAAACATGCGGGAAGTAATCTGTCAGATCTATTAAAATTGGATTCTGGACCGATCCCAATTTATGCAGACATGGAAGATGCTTTAATCAAAACAGATTTTGACGTGTTAGTTGAATACACTAAACCCGACATAGCAAAGACAAATGTAATTGCCTCTTTAAAAAAAGGAAAGAATGTGGTTATTGGTACTTCAGGGTTAACAGATTCCGACTATAACGAAATCGAAAAGATAGCTATTGAAAACAACTCGTCAGTTCTGGCAGTTGGAAACTTCGCAATTACAGTAGTTCTATTGCAAAAGTTTTCAGAAATAGCAGCGAAATTCATTCCTAATTTCGAAATCATTGACTATGCTCATGAAAAAAAGATAGACTCACCAAGTGGGACAGCCAAAGAATTGGCTCACCGACTTTCAAGAGTACAAGAGTCAAAAATTTATGTTTCCGAAGAAGACTTCGTTGGACTGAGAGAAAGTCGCGGAACTAGATTAGATGGAGTGCAAGTTCATTCTATCCGACTACCTGGATACATCCTATCGATAGAATCAATTTTCGGACTTAAAGATGAGAAGCTTACTTTACGACACGACTCTGGTTCGAGTGCTGAGCCGTATGTGAACGGTGGACTACTTGCCATTCAAAAAGTAGGGACATTTAAGGGGCTGAAGAGAGGACTTGACGCCGTAATGGAATTTTAGAGAAACTGTACACAACAAAATGTAGCGCGTACAGCTCGTTTTGGTGTTGAAATAAAGTTTAATTTCCTCTCACCATAATCTCCGCCTCTTAACTCTGCCGCAAACCAAAAACGAGTAAGCCTCGTTAAAATGTAATTTTGTGTGTGCTGCAGAGTTCAAATCTGACAACTGCTATCAGCAGCCAATAAGTGAGTAGATATTTCTACATAAGATTTCATCACTGTAGAGAATATGCTAAGAATAATGCTATCCGGCTCTCATACGAAGTTTGCACTACCGAAAATGATTGGCATCAAATTAGCATGTGATTTGGAAACGATGCTAAACACTTACAACAGAAGTCGAAGTCACATCCATTTTTTCTTCAGGGCATAGATCATTTCTGATCTCCGTTGGTGAAGGCAAGAAGCATCGTTTACATTCTTATTCAGTAAAAAAGCTATGGACCAGGTACACATTCATTTACTCATCACCCATCTTCCGATTTTCGGATCCATTCTGGGGGGCCTTGTGTTAGCACACGGCATCGGCACGAAAAGTGACCAGACAAAAATTGCCGGGTACTATGTATTGATTCTTTCTTCAGTTGGGGCCGCTGTTGCCTACCCCACCGGCGAGGGAGCCGAAGAGGCGGTAGAGGAAATTCAGGGAGTGGCGAAGAACATGATTGGACAACACGAAGATTTTGCTTTGTATGCGTTAATCGCATTGATCGCTGTCGGTGTTATTTCGATCATTGGCCTTTACCTCGAAATTAAAAAGTCATATTTATCAAAAACAGTTTCCGTGCTAGCTCTTATTGTTGCAGCGATCAGTTTTGGGTTGGTGGCAAGAACAGGTTATTTAGGTGGACAAATCAGACATACTGAAATTGGCGTATCGCCACACGACAGCACTAGCAGCCAGTAACTTGTAACCAGTACTCTCCCGCATTGTCCTTCATAGGCACGAGGAATCTTCTCTACTAAAGGCAACGTTGGGTAAAGGTGTCGGACGGCATGCTGCTTAACCTTATAGCCGTCAGACACCGACTTCTACTATCTACTATCTACTGTCTACTATCTACTATGTACTATCTACTGTCTACTATGCACTATCTACTGTCTACTATGCACTATCTACTTTTCCCTCATCAAGTTTCACGAATCCAGTATCCCCCAAAATAATCCTGACTCTTCTTTTTACTTTCACCAGGAACGATGAAATTTATGGAAATAGGTATGATTGGTCATGAATAAACGAAAGTCACTAATAACAGTCATATTGATTGGATCGCTGCTGTCGAATGCGATCTTGTTTTATGCCTATTGGTCGGCACGCATCGATACAACACCACTATTCGATCCCTTCGAAGTAAATTTTAATGTGACCGAAACTTCACTCGTCGAAGCAGGATATGCACCGCTCCCCATTGATGTTCCATCGCTGGGATTGCAACGAGGCGACACCCTGATAGGCTATCTGATTGATGAGCAGTGCAATCAGCCTGAAGATATCAATGACATTCGATGTGAATACAAAGGAATACTATCGCGAAATTGTATCATCTATTTGGATAAAATGGACAGCGCAGCGATTAGTCAGTTAGTACAAAAGTATGATGCGAAAATAATTAGCGACTTTGTGTTGACTCGCGATTATAATGACTCGAAATGGTTCAATGGTTGGTTTTTGGTGCAACATCAATTCTCACAGGTAATTTTTAGCTGTAGATTTGATAAATGCGACGAAGAAGGTAAAGAAAACAAATATCAACTTACGATTGAAAATTCATTTCCCTGGAGGCATGAGAAAATAGAAGCGGAGCTTGAGAACAGGAGAGTGGGAACCGAGTATCATAAATTTAATGGCCTTCTTGGAAAAACGGAGGATGAGGTAGGAGATGTTTTGTTTGATGAGTTTGATATTGACCGAACGATGCAAATGAAAGTAGATGATGCCGTCGGCGTGGACTCCATTAAAAAGGTATTTGAAACTCCGAAACACACATTTATGCTTTACTTTGTCTCGGATACACTGAAATATATTCACGTTACTTTTGGATCAGCTACCCGTGGTGTTTTAGATCACATGAAAGCAACCTACACGCAAGATTCGATTGTCATCTCTGATCGCTTCCTGAAGAGCCAAATCAATAACGAATATACTACAGCCAGTGTATTTAAAGATGCAAAAACGGCAATTAGCTACCTAGTGCTGGAGGAAAACGATTCGCAGTATGTATATCCAAGCTATGCGATTATTGTTTTTGCTTCCGGGAGCGGTTTTCGAAAAAGATAATCCCATGGTAACAGAATGAATCGCAAATGGGCAACAAAAGAAAGATTATCGATTTCAGTACTTCTGTGCTGTCATAGCACCTCGAGGCACATTGACATAAACATTATTAGGCGCGGTGGATGATTAGTCGTATTTTGAAGTGCCATTGTATTGAAATCAGAATCATCTCAAAAGAATATGTTTAATATTCGCACGCAATTCAACGAGCAATAGAAATAACCCAACGAAAATTAGAAATTATGATGCCAAGTAAGCCTACATCTTTTAAGTTATTCATAGTTGAAATCGTCATTGTAGCGCTATTGTTTTTACTTATATCCATTAGACCCGGCGTTGGATACGTTGTCGTTTTTGCACTCATTATACTATTAACAATTGTACTAACAGGAGTTGGAATTTATTCAGGAATAAAGTACAAATCGGACGATGATGAACGGAGAAAACATAACAGAATCGGACTTTGGGGAAATTTTGGCGCCTTGATGTTTGTGCTAATTATCATCGTCTATGCTATTTCCTTTATCAAATGAATTCTAGTCAGCTCTTTGACGGCATCAAATGATCCCATCAACCCTATAATCGTCGAATCCTGATTCAGACAACAATTTTTTTTTGTAGGATAGGGGTAAACCGATCTACCGTTGTCTTATCTAAAATCCTTTGGACATGGCCATGCTTGCAGCGGGGTGACCACTAAAAAATAAATTATAACACATGAAATATATTTTCTTATTTATCTCTGCAATGATCCTATTTAGTTGTGATCAAAGTGTCAATACACCATCAAAAATTCAAGACCTTCATGGGGACTTTAATGGAGATCAGTTTCCCGACAGAGCTTCCGGGTTAGGTGATCGGATGACAGTAGACCTGAATAATAAAATTGGTGGGTTTGATTCTTTTGTTTGGATCGTAAGCAATGAATGGGGAAGTCCTGGATGGACTGTAGTAGGTGATTTTGATGGGGACGGAGATGATGATATTGCATCACCAAGCGGCACCAAATTATATCTAAAAAGCTCTTTTCGAACTGGATTTTCCAGTCACCTCTATCTAACAAGTGATCAATACAGTTCCTCAGCGGGATGGACATTTGCCTGCGATTATAATGGTGACGGTGTGGATGATATAATTTCAATCGAAAAAGATAAAATCTATATACTACAGCCCCAAATAGTATCAGCGGGAAAAATTGATACTTTCTCTACTCATTTTCATTTTACCGTAGACCAATGGAGTAAGAACCCAAAGGATACATGGATAGAAGATACCAATGGAGATGGCAGAGATGAAATTTTAACGGCAATCGGCGATGCTATTTATATTCGGGAGTGGGATGGGAAGAATTTTCTACTGCGGCCCAAAACAAATTGATGAAGAATTGAAAATCTTGATCATTCATTACGACCTTAGACGAGATTAGATAAGGATGTTAAGTAAATGCTAAGTACCATTTTTGTTTCTGGTTGCCAAAACTCTTTTGTTTACATGTACCTAGCTCCGTAGGAGCATCCTGCGTATAGAAATTAATCCGATACGATTTTGGCTTCGGTTAGGAGCCTCCTATTTCAAGAAAAATCTTCGGTAAATGAACGTCAGTTGACTCCACTGGAGTTGAAAATAAACACACTACTATGTCCTATAAACAGGTCGCCCCGATGGGGCAGAATCAACTTGTTAGGATTATATGAGAGCACCTACCCAAAAGGCAGGCTTTCATTTTCCTAAGACAAACTTGTCGTCAATCAAAAATTAATTATTTTAACGAACTTTTGTGGTAAAGCACTATCTGTATCAGTAAATGATGAGTTATTATAAATATTCAGAAATATACTTAGCCAAATTTGAAATTGCATTTTACGAGTTGGATATCGATATGATTTGCATACGAGCTGTTTACATAGTGGATAATGAAATTTTCAACACCAGCTTACACGTTGACAAACCAAACTTTACATTACCAGAGGGCCGCTTTGAACATACCGATGCGCTGGTGCAAATTGATGAATTGGAATTTCAAGAGATTTGGAAGGAGTCCACTTTACCTTATGCCCCGGATTGGTCTCTACTTAAAACAAACCTCAAAGAAGGAGGCACAGTTGAGGGTTCAATTGTTTGCTTTTACCCGCAGGGAGTAATCCTAACCTCTGGTCTACGGTTCTTTTGTATTGCCGATTATGACCTTTGCAAGAATCGCTTGGGCGAAGACAAGATGTGTCCAGGAAATAAATTATCTCTAATCGTTCAGGGATTCGATGATGTTAACATGTGGATTAAAGTTGAATAATAGTTTTTATTCTCAGCAGAGTGCCACGACACTCCAGTATTCTTTCTCTCTCCACCTTTAATTCTCCAATCCACCAAAATCCTGATCCAGACAAACTACTTCCTCTACTAACCAAAACGTTTTAGCCAAAGCCCGAATCACAACCTACTGCTTCTGATGGCAATCGAAATCCCTATTGCCTACTTTTCTTGCATCTGTAGCAGGGAAGAACGAGATTTGGTAAAATGGAAAAGAGGTAGCAATGAAGAGTAAAGCTGAAGAGAAATTCGACAAAATAGTTAAAGAGGGATTTCACGCAACGTTGAAGCCACTCGGTTTTAAAAAGAAGGGAAGCAACTTTTATTTTTATTCTAACGGAATTGGGCAAATTATTAACCTTCAAAAAAGCCAATTTTATTCAAAGAGCAATATTCACTTCACGATCAATACAGCGATATTTCTACCAGAATTCTGGTCTGAATTTTATAACTATTTTGATAAACCAATTCCCGGTTACCCGATAGAATCTGAGTGTATATTGAGACTACGAATTGGGCAATTGAGAAATGAAAATGACGTGTGGCACGACATAGTAGAAACCACAGAAGAAAATGATTTAATAGACGAGATGAAGGCGAACCTAAGCCGCTATATTCTTCCACACTTCGCACAAATAGCTACAAAGCAAATGTTAATAGAGTTTTTAGATCGGCAGACTATGGGAGCTACTCTTTTAGAAAAATTGATTGTTTTTGGAGAGTTGGGAGATATGGAAAGAACAAGAAAAGAATTTCATAAACTTCTTAACGATTCAGGTAACGCCAACTATCTCGGACGGATTCATGAGTATGGAAGAAAGTATGGACTAATATGATATTTTTTGATTGTCTGCAATTTTAAGGTAAACATGAATAAATAATAATCTTTCGAGTCATTTTTAGGATCAAAACAGTTTTAAAGTAATCGGAAACTCACACATTCAAATAAAATATAGCAACTTCCATCATTATGCGAATGAATCCTACATATTCTTTTTTAGTTTATATGTTGATATCGATTAATGTATCAGCTCAAGTTTCAGATGATCAATACCAGGCAAATGATAAAGGAGTTGCCGAATTTGAGAGAAAAAACTATCAAGCAGCCTTTAAGTATTTTTCAATTGCATCAAAGGACGGAAGTTCAATTGCTGCCCGCAATCTTGGAATTATGTATTATAAAGGTTTGGGTGTCAAAAAGGATTATGCCCAAGCATCCAAATGGTTCAAAATTAGTGCTCAAAAAAATAACATTGAAGCTTTTGTAAATTTGGGTGACATATACTACGAAGGAGGTTATGGTGTAACGAAGGATGTTAAAGCCGCCTTTAGCTACTATGAATCAGCTGCAGATGGAAATCTAAGAGCCTTGGAAAATTTAGCTAGCATGTACTTTTTGGGTGAGGGGATAAAGCAAAACCTGCATAAAGCATTTAAGTTATTCCAAAAGGCATCCGAACGAGGGAGTTTAAAGTCACAAAATAATCTAGCAATCTGCTACGAAAAGGGATTGGGTACAAAGCAAGACATTTCCAAAGCAGTTACGATCTACCGTAAAGGTGCCCAGCAAGGCTACGCGGCAAGCCAATTTGGGTTAGGCCTATGTTATTATTCTGGAATTGGATTGGACAAAGATTTAGTGGAGGCGTTCAGTTGGTTTAAGAAGGCTGCGGAACAAGGGGTATCAGACGCACAATATAACATGGGGCAACTGTATGAAGGTGGCTATGGTGTGGAGAAAAATATTCAGGAGGCAATTAAATGGTATTCCAAAGCTGCCGCTCAAGGACATGAAAAGGCGAAGAAAAGAGTAGAAGAATTGAAGGAATCAGGATTGATTTCTGATTCATGAGATATGCATGATATAAAAACGTCAGAAAAAATCGTAGCTCAAAAGTGTGGTGAGTTGTAGTACAAAGCTGTATGTCATGGAAGTGTTCATGGACGTTGTGCCCTGTTCTATACAAGGAGAGTGCTCATGGATTTACGCCACGTCCTTTTCACTCCATCCCAGAATCCTACCCATCTTAAAATCCTGCAAATCCTGATTCAGACAATGAACCTTTTTCTTGCATCAATGGGCGTGAAGAACGAGATTTGTTAAAGCACAAAAATTCAGATAATATAAGTTTGGGTACTATTAAACGATACGATATAAGGATGTCAAGTAAGTGTCAAATACCATTTTTGTTTCTTGTTGCCGTCTTCATAATTTGGAGTTGCGGTAGTAAAGACAAGAGTGAAAAAAAATTACCAGACGTTACAACTTCGCAAACTCCCTATAATCAAGCAAAAGAATCTAAATCATCCCTACATATTGGTGGGACTTATTCGTTTGGAGACAATGTAGAGCAAGGACCTATAGGTTCGGTAATAGTTTATCCGCTTACAGACAGTTCTGCTCTATTCTTTCTAGACGTTTGTAGAGGGGCACCCTCTTACAACTTAGGGCAATTGTTCGGTCAAATAACACTCAAAGACAGCATTGGAATTTATGATTCAAAAACTGAAGGTGACGATTTTGACTGCATTCTTACCTTCAAATTCTCTCTACGAAAACTGGAGGTTATAACTGAATCTGGACATGATGACTGTGGTTTCGGAGCCAACGTTTATGCAGACCACGAATACAAAAAAATAGACAGTTCCATTCCTAAATATTTTATAGATGGGCATGGTGATACATCAATTTTTGACGGCTTGACGGTCGAAAAGTATAACCATCGTTTTGACTTGAAGCAATGATAAAAACGACTTTTCATTGCACCTACCCAAAAGGCAGGCTCAAAAATTAATTACGTTAACGAACTTTTGTGTAGAATAGTGGTGGCAAGCAACAGCAAGATTGACGCAACAGGTGGGTAAATCTTATTTCATTTAGAGTAAACATTAAGTAAGAAAATGGGGGTTCGAGTTCAATTTTGGGAGACGCCTGAAGACGACATTAAAAAGGCTATCATTAAGGACTTTGAAAAGTTCAAGGTTTGGTACCTATCAATCGCAGAAGAATATCCAGACGATGTAAACTATGACATTTTGGATTTTATCGAAAGAGATACCACTCCCGACAAATTATTTGAAGAAAACGACCACCAGTTAATTGACGAGCTTGTTGGAATTTATATTGGAGATTTTTGTGACCATGGACCAGGAAAAATAAAACCCGTCAAAGACTCAACTTGTTTATATATTACACATTACCAAAGCGATTTTAATATCATTCAAAAAAGATGTGGCAGAAGAGTTATAGAATTATGGGATTTTATATTAAATGGTAAATCAATTATTGAGATTAGAAACATTGAAATTGCTGATAGCGTATTCCGGTATTCACTCCTTAGCGAACAAGAATGTCAATTCCTATTACGAGAATTATCTAAAAACTTCAACGTGACAACTCCCGATAATTTTAATAACATATTGGGAATAGGTTCAGTCATTAATGCAATAAAAAACAAAAAGAGCATGGGACTACTTATTACGGTAGCCTAATCGTTTGGCACTTCTATCCGAGCGTGCTTTCTTCCCCCAACACGCCGTTCCGTCAGTCTCTTCGGCGCAGCAGGCTTTGCAACAGTTCAAATCCTTTCACTTACTCCATAATCCTTGAATCCTAAAATCCTACAAATCCTAATTCAGACAACAACACATTCTTGCATCTGTGGCGGGGAAGAACGAGATTTGTATAAAGGCAAAAAAAAATACACCTAAGATGCAAGAGGAGCTTGTTATACTGGAATGGAAATGAAAGTATTGTTGACTAACATATTGATAATTTTAACTTTCACTTCACGGGCGCAAGAGATAGTTTGGGATAGCACTTTTGTAGTTGATAAAGTTGAATTCAAAGTTCTTGCTTGTAGAACTGAAACTAAAAATTTTGCTTTGTTGATCAAATCCAAAACGGACACACTGACAATAGAAGGAGTAAATGGAAACATTGAAATCTTAAAGTTTGATAATGATGACTTTTTTGATGTGATTTTCTCCTACATCGGAAATCTCTATATCGCTGATCTGTTTCTCTATGATAATAAAAGCAAAAACTACAAACAGGTTGATGGATTCAGAGAAGTCTCCGATTCTAAAAAGCTGACTTCAAATTCTAGGTATTACTATTCATACCACAGGGCGGGTTGTGCAGATATGAATTGGATTAGTAATCTCTTCTATATTGAAAATTTTAAGGTTTATCAAATTGGAGAGATTTACGGCAAAGGCTGTGACCATGAAGATTCAAAAAAAGAAATTCAAATCTCAAAAATCGTAACGCTTGACAAACAATTTATAGTTGAAAGGCTACCAATAGATACAATAGAAGCTTATAAAGACGGTAAAGGGAGCTTCATAAAAGATTATTGGAATAAGAATGTTGAAAAATTTAAGAATAAAAACGCACCCTAGCATCATGCTGTCCTCGTCTCAGGCACCGGACTCTACGGGCAACTTTAACACATCCCATTTACTTCGCCCAATAATCCTGCAATCCCAAAATCCTGCAAATCCTAATTAAGACAGCATCACTTTTTTTGGAGGTGTGGGAGGGAAGAACAAGATTTGTTAAAATGGAAAATTGACTAAATACTAAATGCTTTATTTTATTTTCTGAATATCTAATTGTCTAATCAATAAATTAAATTCATGGATCTACTGTCATTCGATTATAGGTTATTGGCTATTCAGATTGTTATATTATTGCTACCAATAATCTTACTTTTAATGTTGTGGAGAAGGAAACGTAAAAGTCAAAGTAAGTGAAAAGCGAGAGATTTGTTAAGAGATAAAAAGAAATATGCGCAAGTTTTAAGGTAAACATGCGCAGATGATAATGATCGAAAGCATTTATCGATGGAACGCAAAAAAACAGCAGACATATTGACAATTTTCTGAGTGACAAACTTGGTGTTGGGATTAATGGTGATCTTCACACCTTTGTCTTTTAGACCGTTTGTACTTCTATATCTACAACTTTCATTTTTCTGTACGGGGCTTCAGCTAATCAATTGGTACGACAAACGAACAAAAGGGACGAGAAGACTGGCAATTTGGTCATTTATAATTTTTAATACTGCTATTGGTTTCTTCTATATCTTTCTTGACTGGAGAGGTGAATGGAGAACACAGACTGTGGAATATCAAAATTTGCATCTATCAAACCGGACTATAGAATTTCAACTCCAAGACAAAGGTTCAAGAGGCTACAACAGAAGGCGCGTTGATCGAATAAAAATATTACCTTTCATTGAATGGACAAATGAAATCGGTCACGAGCCAATTGACACCTTGACATGGAAAAAAGTGGACATTCATGTCAACGAAATGGGTTTGAAAGGTGGTTGAAAACGCACCCCAACACTGCGCTTATGCAATAGCAGCGTGACGTGTTGAAATTTCGTTTTGTTTTCTTAATTTCCGTCCGCGCAGAGTATCCGACTTGAGACTCTGCGCTGCACCCTACATAATCTGACCGTGAAACTGACCTTCATGACTTTCATTTTTCTCTTGCTTAATTGCCTAACTGAGTACAACGTTCCAGTTAAAAGGCAGATCAAATGGACATGTGACGCTAAGTGGAGAAAAATTCAAAAAGAAGAAGAGAGACAATTTGATGAAAAGGAAAACTTAATAAAATGGATTCAATACACATTAAGCGGATCACTATGCGATGAATTCACGTACAAATATGATGGCGCAAATTTGGTGAAAGAGTATCGAAAGAATTGCGTACAGAGTTATAGTAGGTCAAGTATGAAAATCTTTACGTATGGAGTTGGCGGTAGGATTGAAGAGGAGAATACTTTTGAAAATGAAAAACTTGCAAAAAGCTCAAGGTTTAAGTTCAAGAGCCAGAAAGACAAGTATCCATATTTGAGACAGGACTATTTCGACGGAGAAAGTGAACCAACAACAATAGCCAACCTGGCTTATGATAGGTATGGAAATCTTCTGCAAGAAGAACAACTAGTTTCTGGTAGTTGGTTTGGAACCTACTCTTATAAATTTAACAACAGCGGACAATTAATTTATCACGCTGCTTCGGTAGATGGTGGGGTTGGGCTTGTTGAATACTTTTATATTTATGATAAAGAGATATTGATAAGGGATTCAGTTAAGATTCCTGACTCTAAGACAGAGTATCATATTTATGAAACAACGAAAATTAAATAAGACCATAAACGGCAAGCACTTTGGATTTCCTTCAAGGAGAGTGGACGCGTAATCCTGCAAATCCTGATTCAGGCAACAACAGATTCTTGCATCTGTGGCAAGGAAGAACGAGATTTATTTAACGAATCTACACAAAAGCAATATGAAAAAAAGAATGACTTCGCTGATTGGAATAGTGATCGCACTATTGATTGCCAATACAACAAATGCACAAAAATTAGAATCTGAATTTCTTTATAAAATTAGCCTGTCATTAGATGCGCCTGTTGATATTGGTAAAATGCCAATTGGTAAAAGAGTTATTTATCCTGTAAAAGGGGGCACATTCGAAGGCCCCAAAATCAAGGGTAAAGTTAGGGCATTTGGTGCGGACTGGGTTTTGCGCCTAGACTCCGTTACTACCAAATTAGATGTAAAGCTGCTTCTGGAAACCGATGATGGTCAGTTGATCTCAAATACCTACACAGGAATTGTTTACAACAAACCGGATGGTACAGCTTACTGGAGAATTATGCCGGTGTTCGAAACAAGTTCAAAAAAATATGATTGGCTAAATCATCTGCTGGCCGTTGGAGTTGGCAGCTTCAGTAAAGATGGCGTGTCGTATGAGGTGTTTGCCATAAAATGATTTCAGAGTTGAAAAGTTAAATTCACAGCAGAATGCCTCTGGACTCTGCTTAAAAAACCCTACGAAACACATCTCTCCTCACCCAACAATATGATCGGGAATTTTATTGATACCTTTCGGCTCGGATCAAAGAACCTACCAATCGGGGAGAACCTGAAAATGGTCGACACCGATTACGGCAAATTACGGGTGCTCGACAGCTTGGGGCAAAAGCCGGTGATCATCAACGTTCCTGATGGACCCAACGTGATTGAACATCATGAAAACTTAGTGGCTCAATTGTCAGCGAACTTTAGGGTAATCTGTTTTGAACTTCCGGGTTTTGGTTTTTCGTATCCAACCTTAACACACGATTACTCGCTGGATACATCCGCAAAAGTCATTCTCCATTTAATGGATGTGTTGAGAGTGGACAGAGCGGCGCTCTCGTTATCTTGCAGCAATGGATTTTATGCAATCAAGGCGGCACAAATTTCACCGGAAAGATTTAGTCATTTGTTTATGGCGCAGACTCCTTCTTTGCACGCCATGAAAAAATGGACAGAAGATACCATTCCAAAAATCTTGACCTATCCAATAGTCGGGCAGTTAACCAATGCTGTATTGAAAGAGAAGTTAGCTAAAAAATGGTATAAAGCAGCTTTGCCAAAAGGCACGGACAAAACTAACTTTCAGAACAAAGCGCTAAGCTCTTTGAAGAACGGAGGTTGTTTTTGTCTGTCTAGCTTGGTGCAGGGATTAGCTCGCGACAAAGATACTTCTTTGATGCAAGTAAAAATTCCGTCTACTCAAATCTGGGGTAAGAAAGATTATTCGCATCGAAGGACTGAGGGTAAATCAATTCTGGAGCACTTGCCAAATTGCGAAATAATTGAGTTCGATAACTGTGGACATTTTCCGGAACTGGAAAACACGGATGACTATGTGAGATTGGTAAATGAACGTTTGAGATAACGGTTAACTAAAATGACAATCGAAGACATAAGAACTATTTGCATGTCATTGCCACATGTTACAGAAGACATAAAATATGGAACAGACTTATGCTTTTCCATAGGAAAAAAGATATTTTGTGGAACACGAATAGAAGGTGCTTTTAGAACAGGAATAAAATGCAATGCGTCCGATTTTGCTGACTTAATTGAAAGGGAGGGTATTGTACCCATGCCAAGGCTCTCGACAACGTATTGGATACGAATTGAAAATGACACAGCACTAAGTACTCGTGAGTGGAAACAGTATATAGAAAAATCGTATGACTTGGTTATCGATACACTACCCAAAAAAGTAAAACAATCGATCATAAAATAGAATGACAGAGCTCAACATTCTGTCCTGGCAGAGCCAAATCATACCTGCAACCCGGAACTTGCAACCTGTAACAACTGGCGTCCCGCTATCCTTGGTCTAAGCTAAGGACCCCTCAATTCTCGGCAGACTTGGCATTCTTCTGAACACGAAACACCACATTCCTTCTCACTCACCCCATAATCCTACAATCCTCAAATCCTGCAAATCCTAATTCAGACAATTAACCCGCGCTAATATAAAAGAATTCCGGACTTTCTTGTCATAAAAACTCTACACGATCTTGTAAAGATTTTACGACAAGATTTTTTTTGGAGGTGTGGGAGGGAAGAGCGAGATTTGTTAGAAGGCAAAACAAATTGTCTGAATCAGGATTTACAGGATATCCATAGGTGAAATTACCTAGAAGGAATTAAATCAATAATAATTTAAATGAAAATAAAGCATACAGAAATTCAAATTCCTGAAGATAACCCTTTTAGCAATTGCAAACTTAATAGGCAGCAATACGCAAAAGTTCTCTCGGAAATTGTAGAAAACTATTCGGATGGTTTTGTATTAGCAATCAATAATGTATGGGGTACAGGTAAAACCACTTTCGTTAAGATGTGGCAACAACATTTAAAAAATGCCGGATACAAGACAATCTATTTTAATGCTTGGGAAAATGATTTTAATAGTAATCCACTTGTGGCGTTGATGTCCGAGTTAAAGCCACTTACAACAGGAAGGATTGATGAAGAGAAGGTATTTAAATCAGTTCTTGAGAAAGGTGCAGTTTTAACTAAAAATATACTTCCAGCATTAACAAAAGCCTTGATTAAAAGATATGTTGGTGATGTAGATGATATTGGTACGGTCATTGAAAATACGGCAAAGTCTGCAACTGAAATATTAGAAGATGAAATCAAAGAGTATTCTGATAAGAAGAAAACCATTTTAGAGTTTAGAAATGAGTTAGAGAAATTTGTAAAGACAATTGAAAGTAATAAACCGCTTATTTTTATAATTGATGAGTTAGACCGATGCAGACCAACTTATGCTGTTGAAGTTCTGGAACAATTAAAACATTTTTTTACTGTAAATGGAATTGTATTTGTCTTATCGATAGATAAAAGACATTTGTCTAGTTCGATTAAGGGTTTTTATGGGAGTAATGAAATCGATACGGAAGAATATCTTAGGCGTTTTATAGACTTAGAGTATTCTATACCTAAACCTTTGAACAAGGTATTTTGCGAATACCTTTTTGAGTACTATAGTTTTGGTGAATTCTTTTACTCTATTGAAAAGAGGGAATACCCTGGGTTGCAAAATGACGGTGAATATTTATTGATCATGGCTGAATTATTGTTTGATAAGACAAATCCAACACTTCGACAACAAGAGAAAGTATTTGGTCTGACTCGGTTAATACTTAAATCCTTTAAACCCAATCAGCACACATTTTCTCATTTACTTTTTATTTTGGTTTATATAAAAATAGTCCGGAATGAGTTTTATAAAAGTATTGAAGAAATGAAATTGACAGTACAGGAATTGTGCGATGATTTTGTCGATATTATTCCTCTGCAAATTAGAAATGAATATTCATTCAATGTGATGTATGTCGTTGCATTGCTGTTAGTTTTATATAATAATGCTAAGGACAAGGAAAATAGAATCCAATTGGTAACCGATGATAAGTCGGAAAATGTAACAACTCCAATTAAGTTAAAATACCTTAACAGTAATCATAATGAACTTGCTTCAATGATTAAAAGTATTAGAAACGAAGGGAAGTTCAGTGAGGGAAATTTGAAGTACTTGATTAATAGGATAAACTTAAATGAATCTGTTACTATGAAATAAATTGAGTATATCAACTAAATTAAATTAAAAATGAATAGACTTTTTATCGTAAGTGAAGAAACAAAGACTGACATCTTATACTTCACCAAAGAGTGGACAAATGAATTTCCAGGTGTAATAGTGCAGATCACTAGAAGGACTCAAGGATATTTGATTAATATTGAAGGCCCTGAAGAAAAAACTTTACAATTTATTAGTAAGCTAAATGATAATGGTGTCTTGATTGGAGTTTGAAATGAGATTTGTTAAGAAGACAAATAAAAATGCCTGAAACAGGATCTGCAGGATTAAAGGATTTACAGGATGCCGATAGATGAAATTATCTAACCAGAATCTTGGTAATCATAAGAATCAAGCAAATGAAAAAAATCACAGTTCAGACAACAGTACTGTTTTTTTTGGGGTAGTTGGCGGGAAGAACAAGATTTGAGTAACTTATATATTTACTATCACTGTGATGGAAAAGAAAAAACTAAATTCTTTTGGGCAATTATTAGAAATCATTGGAGCAAATATGCGTGATGATAATTTTCTATTTCGTGGACAAAGCACTGATGAACCACTTTTACCAAGGATTGCTCGGAAAAACCCCAATGAAAATACAATTAAGCTAGAGAAATCTATGCTGGAGGAGTTAAGAAGAATTGGCGGCTCACACTTCAATACAAGCATTGATGATTGGGATTTACTTGTATATGCACAGCATTACGGCATGGCAACTAGATTATTGGATTGGACTTCTAATCCATTGGTTGGATTATGGTTTGCTTGTGCTGATTTAGATCATAAAAAACCATCTTTCTTATACAGATTAATTGTTCCAAAATCTTTGATGTTAAATAAGGCCTTGGTCAAATCACCATTTAGCACCGATTTAACTTTAACTAGAATAGTTAAGCCTAACTTAAATAATGAACGCATCATAGGGCAAAGCGGCTGGTTTACAGCGCATATATATTCCTCGCCATTAAGGCAATTTGTGCCTCTGGAAAAAAACTCAAAGATGACGACTCAAATTTTACAGATTGAAATACCTGGTGATTTAAAAGAAGAGTTATTGAATAAGTGTAATTTGTTTGGTGTAAATTATCAGACAATATTTCCTGATATTGAGGGGATTTGTAGACATATCAATTGGTTGAAATTGTAGTTTTAATCTTTTTTTTTGCTTATAATTATTTACACTAGGTAACTCTCGCTTTTATTTAAAAAGTAATAATTGTAGTCTACATAATTTTCTTTACTGGAAACTTAGGTAAGTGAGATTTGTAATATTCAAGCATATTAAAAGTGAAAATCAGTACACTAAGCATTGAAAATGTTAAGTCGTTTGACAAAAGTGGAGTTGCGTTTTCATCCGCTGTTCGATATGTTCCGTTAGGGCATGTCGAACTGCATATAAAGCAGGTTTGCAACCTGCATGAAAATTAATAATTTCGGAAACGGCATAATTTGAAATGGAAATTCTTGTAAATATCATATTGGTGACATTGCTTGGCGCGCTTTTGTTAAGCCCCATTTTTTTACTTCGTTACCTGAACCGAACAAATAGTAAATACAAGTTCCTTATTTACCTTACGATTGGCGTTTTCCTAACCGCATTTATTGTGTTTGTATTTGCCTGGTGGGGTCACACATCAAATAAACTTTTACTAACACATTACGGCTATAACTTTGAAGGCTGGAGTGACAAGGAGCATTATGCTCAGGTTGCGCCCGAGAATTTGGAACGAGTGAAAACTTTAATGACAAGCAGAATGGGAATTGGCTGGCCAGTTAAAGCCATGATGGCTTTTGCGATTTATTTCCCTTATGTTTTGATTGTATATATTGTGGGCTACCTTATTGATAAGAACCGTTCAAGTAAAAAGAAATCGTATTCGACTTCTACCTAAATGTATTTTGTTTAAGTATGTGCGCTGACTGTTTTACTAATTTGATTTATAAGTTTGATTCTCAACGGGAGTTTGAAGAATTCGATACTGTCGTTCAGAATAAATGTATTAACAATAACTTAGCAAAAATAAAAAGGGAAGGAACGAATTCTGTGGCGTCATTTGATTCCTATGATCTTTACAAGTGTAATTCGTGCAGTCAAATTTGGATGCTTTCAGTTCCTGATTACGCGTGGAGAGGTTTTTTTCTGACACAAGATGTTGGGCTTGAATATTTAAAAAAACTGCGGCGAGATGAGAATTCCAGAAGCGTAGGTTGCGTCGTTTTTGTTGTTATCCTTTTGATTTTACTGGTCGTGTATTTTATATTCTAACCCCCCTCTGGCGCGGAAGTTATTTCCTTGCCCTTGCTCTCAATAAATAAAATAGGATAATGATTAATCATGATCATAGAGACCTCATATTAGCTAATACCACCAGCATCATCCTGATTCAAGCAACAAATCTTCTCTTTGGAGAAGTGGGATAGATTAAGGAAATTTGTTAAAGTAAATAACAAGTATGCGAGTAGAGTATATTTTTTTACCAGTGTAACGATAATAGTAAATAAATGAAACAAGGACGACTGACTATTCTTTTACTGACAACTTTGTTCGTGTTGTCAGAGATTTTATTCACTTATGTGCCTGGGTACAGTCCTGAGGAAGTTATGGATTCCATCGTTAAGGTCTTGCTTATTTTATTATTCATATTGCTTTTTACAAAGAAGCTAACGTGGGCCAAGTGGACTCTTTCCGTTTTGTTAATCTTATTAGGGAGTCTTTACTTATTATCCGGAATTATGGACGGGACAGCCACACTATATTATCTATTTGGTTCTTTTGACATCTTCTTTGGGATTTATCTTCATACCTCCAAATCACTTGAAGTATTTAGGACGAAAGTTTAAATAGAATTGACAGCCCTAGCTATCTTTAGTCTGCGCCTAAAGATCACTTATCTTAAAATAATTCGATTCTAGCGCGGAAGTTACTTCCGTGCGCTTGCTTTCAATGGATAAAATAGGATAATGATTAATCATGAATATAGAGCCATCACACCAATCATGTCTGAGGTTACGCAACTAATCGCAACTCAGACTTTTATTTTAAAGAGCACGGAAGTAACTTCCGCGCTAGAGGGGGTAATTAACAAAATCATTTACCAATATTAATAAACCATGTCAACCAACACGATCGACATCATCAGAAGAGTTTTGACAATTTTATTGACCCTTAGTTTATTTTGTGTTCTTTTTTTCTGGTTAGCATTTCACGCAACCGGTCATCGAATACCTGCCGAGACAGACACCTATTTTGCAGCAATGACTATCGGTTTAATAACTTTAATTGTTTTGACTCGGAGATATATCCGATCCAAAAACTGAAGGTCAAGTCGTTAGGACGAGGGGGCAAGTCGTTATCCCTATAGCTATCGGGAGAGGGGGCAATCCCCCCTGTTCGACATGTTCCGTTAGGGGTGAGGTTATGCAACAAATCGCAACTCAGACTTTTATTTTAGAGAGCACGGAAGTAACTTCCGCGCAAGAGGGGAATAGAGTTTACACATTTACTGTAAATGGACAAGAAGTGCAAATTCATTTTGACACTATTCATGGGGTAAAGGGCGAAACGCACTCAGCGACTCTCTACCTTGAGACTTATAATCGAGTTTACGATATAGGAAATAAAATATTGCAATTTATTACTAGTTCTAGTAGTCAACGGGCAAAACTACGGTTTAACGAGGCTTTTAGAAAGAGGTTGCCATTAGCTTATGTTGCGATGACAAGGGCTACTCATTTTATTTGTCTAGCTGTGCACAAAGACAGATATACAGAAAATTATAAGGAATATTTTGATAACAACAGTGATTGGTGTGTTATTGACTTATAAGTAATTCAGTTGAATTGAGTAGCCCAGCTATCCGTAGTTTATGATATTCCAAACTGCTGCCCTTAGTTTGCAGTTAAGGTCAGAAAAATTGATTTATCGTAAATGATATTGCTATTTTGCTTTTAGTAAATTTGGGTAACAATAGCGTGAGTCATGAGATGCAAACTCATGATAACAAGGATTTTATGATAAAAAATCTACCAAGTCGGGACAATTTTAAAGGCCTAGCTAAAGACTGTTTAATTCAGACAATAAATAAGCTATTTGAGATAGCTAAGGACTACAATGAGAATAAAGAAGATGTTTATCAGGACTTAGATGAGAGCGAAATTTGGAAGCATCATAAAGGCGACTTAAGAACTTGTTTAGTACTAATTTTTCAAGGATTAGAACTGTATTTAAAGGGAGAAATTTGTAGTGAATCACCCTTCCTCTTGTTGGACACACCGAGACAAGATTGGCCAACAAATCCCGAGAGCGCAAATAAAGATTTTAATGAGCTCTTTACTGTCTCTGGTGATCAACTATTAAGAACATTTAATGCAGTGTATGCCAACCAAGTGACAAAAAGGGAGATAAACGCACTCTTCAATGACATTCGAAGGAAAAGAAATATAATAACACACTCCTCACCGTCATTTGAAATTACTCCTAAATACCTGTTAGAAAATGCTATAAAGTGCTTTACCCTTTTTGAAGGTAAAGATCAATGGTGGCTTTTAATCAAACAGAACATTGTTGAACATCCACTATTTGGTTATGGAGATTATGACTATGAACTAGCTAATCTTGTCTTTATACTTGAATTTATAAAAGACAAGACGGGAATAAAATTTTTGAATAACCATTCTGAATATGAATTGGGAGCGAGAAAATATTACTGCCTTTATTGTTATCGCTACTTGGCAGATCTAGGCGTTACCAATCTAAAAGTAACAAAATGGGCAATCCTTAGTCCTAATGAACCGACAAGCGAGGGTCTTATTTGTTATAGCTGTCAAAATACATTTAAGGTCGAAAGAGTCAAATGCACAAATAGTGGATGCAAAGGAAATGTAAGTAACCAAAATGTGTGTTTAACTTGTCTTGAACAAATCGAATATGATGGATAAAGCTGTTTTATTGAATATTCAATTTCTCGACTATGAGCAAAGTAAAAAAACAACATTTTGTCCCGCAGTTTTACCTCAAGTACTTTCTCGATGCCCAAAGTAACATTTATGTATTCGACATTTTAAACCAAAAGCAATTTTCTACTACCACCGCCAACATAGCACACGAAAAATTGTTTTATGATTATAAGCCGCTCGAAGAATTCGTAGGGCAGGAGCAAGCCTTGGAGCGGGCATTAGCAAACATGGAGTCAGGGGCAGCTGAGTATTTCAAAAAACTTATTGCACTGCTGGAAACAAACAATATAAGTTCCCTGACTAGAGATGACTACCGAAAATTGGCCAATTTCATTACAACGCAGGAGAGAAGAACCCCTGAAACGCTGAAACAGATTGATGGGATTGTTAAGAGTATGGGGCATCAATTAGAATACGATATTCAATTTGAACAGATAAACCTACTCTTTCATGAGGAAGTCTCGAAGGTTGTTGAAGACTGGTGTGACCGATATTGGATTTTCTGACGAAATAAAACGAAGTATAATTTCTATACGTCAGACCATCCAATTGTGAGGGATTCGCACGAAGAACAAAAGTGCGAAGAAATTTTTTTTCCTATTACTCCTAAGTATGCCTTGAGCATATTTTTTAAGGATGGCTTAGGGCAACAGGCAGACAACAGAAATGTACGCGAGCTGATTGACCCAGAAGAAGTAAAACACTATAACTTCTTAATGGTAACGCAGTGCAATCGCCAAATTTACAGTGCAGAAAATGATTTTCGCTTTGCAAAGAAACTTATACATCTTAATCCTGGATTAACTGATCCAAAAAAACAGCGCTTTGTAAAAACGCCATTACTTTTGTAGCACGTAAAGAGGCGCCCACATCCTCTGGCGCGACACTTGTGCCCATCAATATCTACTTCCTTCATACCTTTTCAACCAATAATCCCGCCAATCCTAAAATCCTGTAAATCCTGATTCAGACTGATTATTCCGGGAAGTCTGACCCACCGATTCCGGTAATTGTTTGACCCACCTTTGAGCGATGGATTTGATGGGATAAAGCTAGCGTTTTTCTGGTGGATTTTTGATTGACT
>VYLQ01000097.1_pt1 | contig 28101 bp, 22 predicted proteins | sample 5115351 | NCBI WGS metagenome assembly VYLQ01 (sample SAMN12291776, study PRJNA351875) | freshwater metagenome | isolation source: freshwater lake | place: USA: Michigan, Lansing Lake | collected 2013-08-14 | reverse complement strand
TCTACGAAGCTCGCCTGCAACAAACATCCTTGCCCTCCATGGTGGCCTATGCGAACCGCGTGGTCTTGATGACTTCGGAGCCTGAAGACCTGGATGCTCAGCCGGCGGGAGATTCGCTCTTGTTCACGCGGACCGGGCGCATCACTCCCGAGGTGGCCGAGGCCATCCGTACGCACGGAGGCGAGATTGAATTGATCACGGGGACCGCCGGGGGCGCGTTCGAGTCGTACCGACTCCGACGACCTTAAGGGTTCGCGGGGCCTTCGATCACCACGGCCGTGCCATCGGCCAGCGGTTCATCCAGGGGCAGGGAAGGCGGTAAGGCTCCCGTTCTGGGTTTGGCCAGAGCCAGCACCTCTCTCAGCGTTTTGCCTTTCTGAATCTGGTAGCGGCCGGAATTGCGCACATGCCCCCGCACAGAGACTTCGATCCACTCAATTTGCACCGGCTGGGGCGCGGCGATCGGCTGGCTTCGGGCTTGCTGGCGCAATTGAAGCTGCCCCGCGAGGGCCAGGATCACGACGCCACTGAGGATAGCTAGCCACTTGCCCGCTTGCCGTCGATCCATGCCGGAATGTTACTTAAAGTGACTTAGATGAAGTAACGGTCGTTTTCCAGCAAGGCGTGTCGCCAACCCCGCACGCTGACCGTGCAAGTGAGTGCGTGGAGTGAGAAAAGGAACCGTTCCAGGATGAGCGCCCCCGCGTGTAGGGTGTGCTCCCGGCCCGGTTCCAGGCCCGGAATGGCGCGGCGTTCGTCCAGCGTCATGCCGCCCAACCAGTTCACGGCCTTGCTGATCTCTTCGTAATCCAACACCTGCCCGTGCACCACCTCGGGATCCCATTCTCGCAACTGCTGGCGGATGGAGATGAGGTTGGTGCCGGTGGCCCCCAAGGTGACGACGTGTCCACACTGGTGGGGGCGGTACTCCAACCCTATGGTGGCATCAAGTTCTTTCACCGCCGCCATGAGTTGAGGGAAGGAGCAGACTTCCTCCCGCAGGGGGCCTTCTCGCAGGGCCAGCGCCCCCACCGGGAAGCTGTGGCGGTACTTCACTTCCCAGCCATGGGCGGTGCGGTCGGCCGTCACCAGCTCGGTGGAATGCCCGCCCGGATCTACCATGCTCAGACGGGTTTCCGAGGCAAAGCGGGGGTCATTGGCCACGGCCATAAACCCTAAGGTGGCCTCATCATCTCCGCTCAAAACCTGCACCGGCGTGCCTTGGGCGGCGGCCTTTTGCAGGAACTCGGGCGTGTCGGTGGCCATGCGCAGGGCCATGGTGCCGGCCGCCACCACTTGCTGGGCTCCGTGGGTCGCAGCGTCTTGGAAAGCGGTGCGGAGCGCCGCCAGCGAATCCTCGACCCCCTGGGCGCACAGTCGCCCGGTGGCCTTGGTGCCCTTGCCAATCCCGGTCACTTGCGAAAGCTCGTAAACGGGCTGCCATTGACCCTCTCGAAGTTCGGCCACGGCCAGGAGGACGGAATTCGAGCCAAGGTCAATGACCGCTCTGCGCATGGGCCCAGTTTACGACCCGGGATGCGCCCTAAGTCCGACCTTCCCCATTGTCCTTAGAAAAGAGGTAAAGTTGAGGTCCCGCACTTGCCCTTGGCGGTGCCTGAGGATGATGACCACCGGTATGACCGACGACTTGACGACGACTGCTACGACTGACGAACCGACCGCGAACGCGGTGACGGAGAACGAAGCAGTCGCAATCCCCGAAGCTACGGCGACGGAAGTGACCCAACCCGAACCGGCCCCCGTGGCCGAACCCGCTCCGACCGCTGCTGTGGCGCCGGTCGCCCCGACCACCACCGAACCTGCCGCGGGCGGACCGAGTGATGCGGAGCTCTTTGAAGCTGCCCTCGCCGAGTTCTCGGGCGAAGAAGCTGCGGCGGAAGCCGCCGGTGCCGGCCGCCTGAACAAGGGCGACCGTGTGGAAGCCAAGGTCATCTTGGTCGAGAAGGAGCGCGTTTTCGTTGACCTGGGCACCAAAGCCGAAGGCATCATCCCCCTCAATGAGCTGACCGATTCGAACATCTCGGACGCGAACGAACTGGTGAAGACCGGCGACGTGTTCGAAGTCATTGTTCTGCGCACCAACAGCACCGAAGGAAGCCCGATCGTTTCGAAGAAGCGAGCGGATTTCGACGCCATGTGGCAAGGCATCCTGGACGCCTTTGAAGAGGGCCGCACCTACGAGGCCACCGTGGTGGACCGCGTGAAGGGTGGCGTCGTGGTGGACATCGGCGTGCGCGGCTTCGTGCCGGCGACGCACGTGGGCAATGGTCGCCTGCGCAACCTCGAGAAGTTCGTGGGTCAGACGCTGGTCGTCAAGATCATCGAAGTGGACAAGGAGCGCAAGAAGGTGGTCCTTTCCAACAAGGTGGCCGAAGACCAGAGCAAGGCGGAAGTCCGCGACAAGATGCTCACGGACGTCAAGGCCGGTGACGTGCTGGAAGGCACCGTGCGCCGCCTGACCGACTACGGCGCGGTTGTGGACCTGGGTGGCATCGATGGCCTCCTCCACATCAGCGAAATGAGCTGGGTGCGCATCGACCACCCGCGCGAAGTGCTGAAGGTGGGCGACACGATCAACGTGAAGGTGCTGAAGCTGGATCCGTCCGGTGGCCGCATCAGCCTGGGCCTGCGCCAAGTGCTGCCGGATCCGTGGAACTCGGTCCGCGACATCTACAAGGTCGGCCAAAAGATCAAGTGCTCCGTCACCCGCCTGGTGCAGAGCGGTGCGTTCATTCGACTGCCGGAAGGCATTGAAGCCTTCTTGCCGATGAGCGAGATGAGCGACCAGCGCATTAAGAAGGCCGAAGAAGCCATCAACGTCGGCGACGAAATCGAGCCGATGGTGATTGACCTGCGACCGGAAGACCGACGCATGGTGCTGAGCCTCCGCGAAAAGCCGTCCTTCGGTTCGGGTGTGGATTACCGCATGCCGGGCGACCGAGGCGGTCAGAGCGGCGGTCGACGCGACAACCGACGCGGTGGCGGACACCGTGGCGGCGATTTCGAACCGGCTCCGACCACTCCGCGCGCCCCGACGGGCGGTGCGACCATCGGCGAACGCCTGGGCATGCTGAAGGGCATGCTGCGCAATGCCGAAGGCGACGACGCGAAGGAAGGGAAGGGCGAGTAAGCCGTGGCGTATTCCCCCGTGCCCCTTGCGGTCACGGGGGGTATTGCCGAAGGCAAATCCACGGTCCTGCAAATGCTGGCAGACCTGGGCTGGCGCACTCTCAGTGCCGACCAAGTTGCCGCTGAGGTCCGAGCCCGACCTGAAGTCCAACGTGACCTCCCGCGCACGCTTGGCCTCCCCTCTTTAAACGATCGCGTGGCGCTGAGAGAAGTGCTGGCGACTGAGCCGGCCCTGCGCCGCGCTCTCAATCTTCAACTCCACCAATTGATTTGGGACGAAATTCTGGCGCGCGAGCCGGAAGCGGTGGAGGTTCCCCTCCTGGTCGAAACGGCCCTCACCGGCGCGTGCGAGCGCATCTGGGTGGTGACCTGCCGGGCCTCTGAACAGCGCCGTCGCTTGCTGGAGCGCCTGGGCGATGAGCGCGCCGTGGACCAAATTTTGCAAGCGCAACTACCAAGTCGGGCGAAATGTGCGTTTGCCGACGCGGTCATCCGAACAAATAGCCCCATTGAATCCGTCCGCGAGATAGTCGAGCGTTTGGCGGACTCTGCCCGCAACGATCTTCAGGGACGCCCATCTCCCCTCTCTTAGCGCGAATTTGCGCCGATCGAGCGAGAATCGTGCGAAACAAGGTCAATGAGGTTGCAAGCCGCACTGCGTATCGGCTATAGTCTCACCTGGCATGTTCAACAGGACTGGCTTTGCCGTTCCTGTTGGTCATCCAAACCAGGGAGATCGAGGAGCACGCGTGACACAGCGTAAGGATCTGAAGATGCGTTGGTTGGCCCTTTGGGGACTTCTGATAGCTTTCGTGGCGGTGGCAATGGCCCCGCGAACGGCGTATGCCCAAGTGGTAACGGCAGGGGAACCTGTCGGCGTCGTTGATTTCGTCGGCAAGAATGGCGTGGATAACGCCTTCGGAGTTCAGGCGGCGCAAGCCGTCCTGGACGTGATGGAGGATAACCCTCGATTCCAGGTGGAAACGCTGGATCGAGCTTATCGAGAAATGGAAGATTTGGGCCTGGTTGGCCCGCTGGAATCCACCCGCGACCTGATTCGATTGGGTCAAGCGATGGAAGTCGGCAAAATCGTTCATGGCGAAGTTTATGCCGCTCGGATTACCGAGGTGGGCAATGGCAAGCGCGCTGAAGTTTCGGTTCGCGTTCTCATGACCAGTGTTGCTTCGGGCCGCGTGGTGAATGGTGCCGCCGTCGCGGGTACTAGTGCTGTCCGAGATAATTCTTTCGAAGACGAGCAACTGCTCTCCGACGCCTTTGCCGCCATGGCCTTCGACGCCATGAGCCAAATCAGCTCGCGCACGCTTCCCAACGCCGCCGTTTTGAACGTGCTGGGTGGCGAAGTGCTGCTGAACCGAGGCGAAACCTCGGGTCTCAAGCAGGGCATGACCCTGATCATCACGCGTGGCGACCAGCTGGTGGCCGACGCGACCGTGAGTTCGACGGACGCCGACTCGGCTTACGTCCGCGTGACGCGTTCCTATGTGGGTGTGCGCCCCGGCGACAAGGCAGAACCGCTCTTCACGGTTCCCATTCCGCAATCGACGATTAACACCGACGGTTCGGTGAAGACTCGCAACAACCGCTCCGGTGGGAACAACAACGCTGTGATTGGCGTCGTGGTGCTCCTCGTGGTGGCGGGCCTGCTGTTCGGCCAAGGTCGAGGCAGCAACAACGTCGCGGCCAACAACGTGACGGTCGAAGCTCTTACGGTGAGCGCGAACAACCCGGGTGTCAAGATCTCCTGGAAGCGCGACGCCTTCTTCCGAGGTACGCAAAGCGGATTCGCTTGGCAGGTCTACCGCAACAACAACGTCACTCCGGTGGCCGTTGTGGCTGGTGCGCAAAGCTTCGCCTTCGACGACCTGCTGGGCACGAACGCCCCGAACGAAAACGGCATTGGCATGTTTAGTGGCGCAGAACTGGAAGGCGGCATCACTTGTAACGACGTTCCTTCGACGGACGTTGTCGCTCCGACCCCGATTGCGCTGGGCGAGCGCTACACCTACTTCGTAGAATCCATCTACCGTGTCAGTCCGAACGACCTTCCGGGTGAAGGGGGCGGCGGTGGTGGCGGCACGACGGGCGGCGGTCTGACGACCGGTGGCTCGACGGGTACGACCACGGGTGGAGGCAACACGGGTACCACGACCGGTACCACAACGGGTGGTGGCACGACGGGGAGCACCACGGGTGGAACCACCGGCGGTGGCGGAACTTCCGGCGCCCAATGGTGCTATTTCATCAGCGGTCGCCAACCGTCCAACGGTTCGGCCACCCCGCTCAACTCCACGGAGTTGGTGCAGCCGATTGACGGGGAAACCGTCGCCATCCCGCGCTCGGTCCTGTTCCGCAGCGTGCGAGGTGCGAACCCGACGATCCAGATCGAGTATGTCGTCCAAGTGTCGGATGTCTCGACTTTCCCGACCGGTCGAACGCAAATCGTGTCTCGTGTCGTCGATAGAGAGACGGCAACGGGTGCGACGATCACCACACCGGCTATTGATTTCAGCCAAGCCTTCTCGGGCGCAGCTCAAATCTATTACCGAGTGGGTGTGAAGGCAGTCGGCGACGAGCCGGGTCCGGTGATGGATGCCTCTGGAGAGCGCTACATCTTCTCGGGTGTCCGACTCCTGAACCGACCGGTGGTCCCCTAGGGGGAAACGCTCGACGCTTGTCACTTGACCGGAGGCAGTGCCCCTACTGAGGGGTTCTGCCTCCACCCTGGAAAGAGAACAGAACAAAATGAATCGCAGATTTGGAGTGCTCATGGCGACCGCCGCCCTCGCCGCGGTCTCCCAAGCTCAGATGGGCTGGTCGTTCGAGTGTATCGACCCGCAGAACACGGCCCCGTATTCCACGGACTATGGCTTCAACCTCATTGAAAATGAGCTGATGAGAATTTCCGTGGGTGCCAGCGGCACCGTGACTTACGGTGGCCAAAACGGCCCCTGTTACGCCCCGACGGCCCGCACGCTTGATGCGGCAGGTCGCTTCGCTTTCCAGGTCGGAAACCTCGGGAGCGTACAGAGCAATTTTGATGACGATATGGCCCTCACTTTTGGGGCCCCGACGGATCCGGTGGGCGACTACGTCTTTGCCCGCATCCTGAAGGGTGACAACGATGGTGCGGGTTCTGCCTTGTTCGGCGATGGCGGCCTTCGCGTCACTTTTGTGGGTGCCAGCCGACGCTATATCGTGGCCTCGTGGAATGACGCGGACGTAGATGTCGAGTGCCAAGTGCGCCTGCTGGGCGACGCTGCTCGCATCCGATGGCGCATGACCAACCTGGCTGCAGAAGGCCAGTCTTACGGATTGCTATTCTCGTGCTATCCGGGGATGCGCACGGGCAATGGTGTCTTTGACTCCGAATCTGGTGCGAACCAGGCTCACTCGGGCCGCGCTAGCTTGACGGGTAACCGGAAGCAAACGCCGGAAGGCTACATTGGCGTGAGTGACCTCCCGGGTCAGCGACCGATTCGAACGGAACGCCGCCACGATATCCGCAGTCTCCGCTTCCCGCCTTATATGCAATTCCTGTTCGGTCAAACGAACAACTATGGCTTGCGCGTGGACAACATCCCGCCGAAGGAAACGCCCGACGCGACGGGTACGGACCTGATCAAGGTTGGGAATCACACGACCACGAGTTTTGGCAACAATATCAACCTCCGCGTCTTTGGGGACAATAACCCGGTGCCGGCGGAGGAAGCTGACGTCTTCATCGGTGAAACCACCTTTGTGCAGCGCTTCCCAGTCGCCCAAGTTGGTGCGGGTCAGCAACGCACGATCGTACACTACGTCCGATCGTCCTGGAGCGTCTCCGACTATGCCGACCCGTACACTGTTGTGGTGGACGCGCCGAAGTTCTTGGCGACCGACCCGGACGACCCGCAGTCCTTTGAGCAGAACCCATTTACGGTCCGCGTCTATATCGACAACCAGTTTGCCGATATCGATAAGGAAGTCCCGCTGAACAACGCTCAGGTTCGCCTGTTCTTGCCCAATGGAATGAGCTTCCCGGCGGGCCAAACCGGCACGCGAACTATTGGTAGCATCGCCGCCAACGGGATCGGCTTTGTGGACTTCCAGGTGGAAGTGGACGAGAACCTCGCCGGTCCGCAAAAGCTCAGCGTGAACGTCATCGCTCCTCCGGGTGCCGAGAAGAATCTGGAAACGACCGTAGTCGTCGCTCCGACCCCGCGCCTGCCGCTTCCGGCCGGCCCGAGCCTTGTGACCCTACCTTACACCTTCGAAGACTCCTCGTTCGATACGATCCTCGGCCTGCAAGCTGGCGTGGACTTCCAAGCCTTCCGGTTCGATCCGCTGAGCGATACCTTCCGCCCGGCGGAAAGTGCCGAACGCGGTCGCGCTTACTGGGTGTTGCCCACCAGTGACCTGGGCAACTACGTGTTGCCGAACGCGATTCCGCCGACCGATGCGGGCCAAGGTGGCCTCTCCATCACCCTCCAACAGGGCTGGAACCTGATTGGTAACCCATATCCGTATCCGGTGCCGGCCGCTCAGGTCAACGCCGTCTACGCCGACAGCCCCGAAACCGTGTTCAGCCTGAACCAACTGGTTTCGCAGGGTGTGGTCAGCTCGAGCCTCATCTACTGGGATCGCTCCGATGGCGGTACCGGTCAGTACAAGTTCGAAAGCAGCTCCAACGGTACGTTCGTGCCGCACGTCGGATACTGGGTCTTCAGCAACGGCTTCCGCCCGGTGCGCCTGATCTTCCCGCCGGTCTTCCAAGAAGGTCTGCCGAACTCAGGTCGCTCCGTGGACGATGGCTTTGTGCAGTCGGACCGCAACTGGCGCCTCGAACTTGCTGTTCGCAGCAATAAGGGTATCGACAGTCAGAACTTTATCGGCCAAGTGCGCGACGCGCAGCAAGCCAAGGTGCTGACCACGCCGGAACCGCCGATGGCTCCTAGCGCCGTGGCCGCCCTTTCTATCAAGAACTCCGAAGACAACAACCTCGACCTGTCCCGCAGCTTCAGTGCTCGCGTGGGCCGCGAAGAGTGGAAGGTCTCGGTGAACGCGACGGAAGCCGGTGAATACACCGTGACCTGGCCGAACCTGCCGAGCGTGACGCGCGCCGTCCGCTTCCGCATCAAGGACGAAGTGACCGGCGAAAGCCGTGACCTCCGAGCCAGCAGTGGCTACACCTTCCGCGTGAGCGAGCCGGGCACCCGCCTGTTCACCATCTCCGCCGAGCCGGGTGGCGCTAGCCGACCTGTCATTGGCAACGTGGTGGTCAGCCGACCGACCCGCGACGTGAATGCCCCGGTGACGGTGCAGTACGCGCTCAGCGCCGACGCGCTGGTGTCGGTCCGCATCCTCAGCAGCACGGGTCGAGAAGTGTTCACGGTCAGCCGAGGCCGCAGCGAAGGGGCCGGTGAGAACAGCGTCACCTGGAACCTGCAAGACAATGCGAACCGAGCCGTGGCGCCGGGCGTCTACCGAGTGGAGATACTCGCGGAAGCTCCGTCCGGAGAACGAGTCCGACGCATCGTGCCGGTCAACGTGGTTCGATAATCAACCATCGCAACCAACAAGGGGGCCGATGCGGGAGACCGCATCGGCCCGTCTGTATCTAGGGAGAACTCATTCGTGACCAACGCCATCCGATTCGCCTTTGCCCTCACCCTCCTGATGGGTGCGGCCCTGGCGTGGGCGCAGAACGGTACGGTCCAACTCAACGCGTTCCCCAACATCCTAGTGGGCGACGGACGTTCCACCACTACCCTCTCCGCCGAAGTGCGAGACAGCACCGGACGCCTGGTGCCCGATGGCACCCAAGTCGTTTTCGAATCCACCCTCGGTGACCTCCGAGAAACCCTCGTCACCACCAACAGTGGCCTGGCCCAGGTCATCCTCCGCGCACCGGGCGCCCCTGGCGTGGCTAAGGTGCGCGCCTCGGCCCTCCGCTATGCGGCTAGCACCTCCATGGAGATTGAATTCGTGGAGAGCCGCGACGTGCTGGATCAGCAGCAAGACTTTGTCGAGGTGGTGAGCAAGGGGGCTCAGTTCTACGCTTTCCAAGAAAAGGTCTTGGAGGCCGCCGCCAAAGACCAAGGAGTGAGTGTCAAGTACCGCGACATCGAGATCATCGCGGACGACATCCAACTCAATGTCCCCATCTATGAACTGAGAGCCCGCAACGGCGTTCTCAAAACCAAGAACTACACCATCCCGTTCCGACGCCTTCAACTCACGCTCAACCGCATGCGCGGCGTGGTGGAAGCCACCCAAGAGGTCACCCGTTACCGCTGGCGGCAGTCCGGACGTCTGGCCATCGTCACGCCCTTCGAAGGCCGCATCACCCAGTACCTGCGCCTCAACCGGCAAGAGGCAGTGCCGCTCGAGGAAGACCTCCTCATGGGCACCTTTGACTTTGTTGAGGTGGTGGATTCGCTCACCAAAATCCACGCCACCAAGGTCATCGCTTTCCCGGCCCGCGAAATCCAGTTCGTCAATGCGGACGTCAAGATTCAAGAGTTGTCCGTTCTCCGGTTCCCGCTCTACCGGATCAACGTCTACGACAACAACCCCATCGTCACCGAGCAGTACGTCACCGTCAGCAACAACGCGTTCCAGGTGGATTACCCCCACTATCTCAGCCTCGCGCCGGGCCGCAGCAGCGCCCTCCGGTTCCGCTACGGCGAGCGCTACTCTACCGGGGTCGGTGGGGCGGGCGGCACCTTCCTCGATTACGAGATGTCGTGGAACGAAGGATCGCGCACTCAGGGGGGGCTCACCTTCTCGGGCCTGGGCCGCAACGACTGGGGCTTCCATATGCGCCAAAGCCTCCGGCCGACGGAAAACACGTCGGTGCAGGCGCAGCTTTCGTTCCCGGCGCACCGATCCATGGTGGCCAATACGAACCTCACTCACACCTTCGATGGGGTCCAGATCAGCCTCGCTACCAACTACAACGAGACCCTGCGCGGCATCAAGAACCGCACCTTCACCTCCAGCCTGGTGGCCGAACTCGACCCGGTGAGCTGGGGCAACATGCCGTTCCGTACGTACCTGGGGGTCAGCGCGGACTACACCGAATTCAGCGGCGCTTTCAATCGCGTCACCAACACACAGGGATTACGGGTGCGCACCCTCAGCAAGCCGCTCAATGTGGGGTCGGGCTCCTCGCTCACGCTCTCCCACCAAGCGCGCTACCTGGCCAATAGCAATACCAGCACACCGCTCACCAATACGTTCACGATGAACCTGTCGAGTCGTTTAAACTCGTCTCTCAGTGTCAATACCGGGTATGAATACGGGGACGATGCGTTTACGCGTACGGCTCTGGGGCGCCACCGGCTCACGCTGGATGGCCTGTATCAATCCGGAGCCTTTAGCACCAACGCGTATCTCAGCCGGAGCCTCGACATTGACCGATACACCTTCTCCGGGAACGCATCGTATCGTCTCGGGCCGCTTTGGAATACCTACTTCAATTGGTTCCAAGATCGCTTCATTGGCCAGTCTTACGAAGATCAAAGCCTGGTCCTCAGCTATCAGCTTGGTTTCCGCGAGGTCGGCCTTAGCTATTCGTGGCGCACGCGGCGGCTGGGCTTGGAGCTCTTGGGCACTCGCTTCCGTTAGTCTGCTGGGCGCGTTGGCGCCGACCACGGTCTCTGCCCAAGCATTCGGGCGGTTTGGCTACGTTTCACTCCCGGCCACGCCCGGGATCGAGCTCAAGAACGAAGGCTTCCGGGCGCGGCACCCCATGGCCGATATGCTCAAGTTCAAGGAGCCCATCGCCCGCTCGGTGCCGCTCGAAATCGGGTGGGAGCAGGGCATTTACGGTCTTCGGGGTGGCTCGGCTGCGCCGGACAAACTTCGGGTGAACCTGTTCTCCCCGGGTGTCGACATCTACGTCGAATCGGGGCTGGAACTCACGGTCACGTCCGCGGGTGCTCCTTATCTCTCCTTCCCGGGCGGTACGGTCACGCCAGAATTGCCCACCGCCCCCGGGAGCTACGCACTGCTCACGTTCCGAGATCGGCAGCCCGCCATCTTGTTTTCGTTCCTGGGCGACCCCGGTCAAATGATCGTGCACGGGAAGAGCGGCGAGTGGACCATCCGCACCGTAGACGCCTACAAGGGGTGGATTCGGCTCTCTCTCCCATTCGGACTAAAGGCGGTGAACGCGAATACTGCCGGTGCCCTGGGCGACCTGGCCATCGAGCTTGAGCCCAAACTGAGCGCCTTCCAGAACCCCGCGCCCCTGCTGAAGAGTCTCGTTTGGACGGAATCCGAAGGCATCATCCAAGGGGTTTGGACTTTCGATCGCCCGGGAGCCTTGGTGCCCCCCGCGCTCTCGCTCGCCCGAGAAGGCGGCATGCGCCCCATCATCAAGAGCGGGCTCAAGCCCGCCAACGCGGACCTCGAAGATGGGCCAAGCCTGTTCTGCGTCAACTCCAAGCTGGTGGTGCAATGGGTGGTACCACCCGCCCTTCAGGGCCGCGCGCTGGCGGGAATCAACGGCGAGTGGCCGGTCAGCACACCCGATTCCCCGCTCGATGCGGTCCGTCTTCTCATGCTGGCCGGGGCTCCGCCCACTTGGCATGACCAAGTGAAGGCCGACCTCGACAAGTGGACGAACGGGGCCGTCTTAGTCAAAGAACCCAACACCCAACAATCGCTACCTTTCGACCATGCCGGAGCGGGCCTGCTAGAGTCAGCGACCGCTGCACTCCAGGCCATGGCCCTCGCCCGGAGCGAGAATCGCCTGGAGGACGCCAACCCCTGGGTCACCAGCCTGGGCTGGCGGGTGGATGCCCGGAGCTGGATGCTGGACGTGAGTGACCCCGCCCTCAGAAGTGAAGCCTCGGCCCGGCTGGCCGTGGCCAGCGCCCTCAGCAATGAACCCGAAGTGCGAGGCATGGCGGTCCTGTTGCAGACCGGGCTCGCTGCCGAGAGCGTGCGCCCCCTCTATGCCCGCAAGCGAGAACTGGAGATTGACCCCATGGGTCGGTCGCAGTTCTGGTTCCCGTGGCGGACCCGCCTCTTTAGCCTCGATGCGGCCAGCCTGGGCGAAAACACGCAGGAAGATGCCCTCGAGTCCCCGCTCCGCTTGCTGAAGGGTCCGCGGGTGTTAACTCAAGTGAACGGCAGAGAGCTTTTGATGGATTTTGAAGCGGCCGCCCCTGGACCCTTTGAGATTCAGCTGGCGTACCCCGCGCCGCTGCGCTTCATCCCGGCGGGATCCACCAACGTCCTTCAGCCCAAGTTGGTGGAGAAGGAAGGCACCTGGCTGATGCAAGGGCAAGCCGAAAAAGCCGGCCCGGTGCGCCTGATGATCAAGATTGACCCGGCCGGGCCGCTGGTTCCGACTTGGTTTGTCCCGCGTCCGAGCGCGCCTACGCCCCCGGCGTCCCCGGCGGGTTAGTGCTGGCCAGATCGGCATTGAAGTGGAGCCCGATATTCTCCTTGCGGGCCAGGGCTTGCTCCACCACGTAGCCGGCGGCCACCAGCAGGTTGTAGGCCTCGTGCGCGTAAGCCGAGAACGGGGCGCCTCTTAGCGATTCGTACTCTTGCCGCAGCGACTCGATCTCCCGGGCGGCAGTTTGTAAGCCCGCCGTGCTGCGGAAGACCCCGGCGTACCGGGTCATCAAGGACTGCAAGCGGTGCCGAATGCGGATCGCATCGGCCTCGGGAATGGTCTGGCTCGGGGTGACCTCACCGTTCATTTCCGGTAAGGGGCGAGGATTGGCCGCCACATGGTCGGCTACCGCGTGGGCAAAGACCAAGGCCTCTAGCAAGCTATTGCTGGCTAAACGGTTCGCACCGTGAACACCGGTTCGGGCCACTTCGCCGGCGGCATACAGCCCCGGCACCGAGGTCTGCCCGTGCAGGTTGGTCACCAAGCCCCCACAGGCGTAGTGCTGGGCCGGGACGACGGGGATCCAATCCCGTTCGAGCTTGAGCCCGATCCCCCGCAGGCGCTCCCAAATGGTGGGGAACTCGTGCTGCAAGTCTTCGGGCTTCAGGTGGGTGGCATCCAAATACACGCACCACGTGTCCAGGCGCTTCATCTCAGATTCAATCGCCCGGGCCACCACGTCGCGCGGGGCCAGTTCCAGGCGCTCATCGTATTCGTACATGAAGCGCTCACCCCGGTGGTTGCGCAAGGTAGCACCCGCCCCGCGCAGGGCTTCGGTCAAGAGGAATCCTTTGAGCTGAGCGTGTTCCAGCACGGTGGGGTGGAACTGCATGAACTCCATGTCCTTGATTTCGGCCCCCACGCGGTGCCCCAGCCCAATGCCATCCGCCGTGGCCACCAGCGGGTTAGTGGTGTGCGCATAAATCTTGCCGCAACCGCCCGTGGCCAGCACCACGGCCCGGCCAATGAAGGCCCGGGTGCCCATTTCATTCACGTGCGCCATCGCCCCGCAGACTTGGCCGTCTTCGAAGATCAAGTCGGTGACGAAGGCCTTCTCGTACACCGTCAGTTGGGGGTTGGCGCGCACAGCGCTGGCCACGGCCCGCTCGACTTCCCACCCGGTGCGGTCGGCGTGGTGGACGATGCGGTTGCGGCTGTGGCCGCCTTCACGGCCGAGGGCGAGGTCAAAACGAGCCCCCAGGCTGGTGAGCCACTCAATGGCGGCCGGCGCCTGCTGTACCAAAAACCGCACGGCCTCGGGGTCGTTCAATCCGGCCCCGGCCACGAGGGTGTCTTCTTCGTGCAACTTCCAGCTATCGCTTTCGCCGACGGCGGCGGCGATGCCCCCTTGCGCCCAACTGGTGTTGCTATCGGTAACGGTGCCCTTGGTGAGAATGGCCACCCGACCATGGGGGGCGGCGCGGAGGGCAAAGCTAAGCCCGGCCAGGCCGCTGCCGATCACGATGAAGTCGAACGTCTCGGTTCGCACGAGGGCTGCAGTTTATCGTGACCTGGCAACCCCGCCGGGGTATTGCGGCGGCCCGCCCCCCTTTTGCCGCCCCGATTCTGGGTACCTTAGGCAGGGCTCTCATGGTGTCATCTCCGCAAGTTATCGCCATCAGCGGCATCAGTGGCAGTGGCAAGTCTACGCTGGCGCAGGCATTGGCCCAGCGCATGGATGCCGTGGTGCTGTGCGTGGATGACTACTACCGGGAAACCGACCCGGAAGCGCTAGAGGCCACTAACTTCGAAGACCCGGCCCTGACGGACTGGGAATTGCTGCTGGCGCACCTGGATGAGCTCAAAGAGGGCCGGCCGGTGGAGGTGCCGCAGTATTGCTACACCCGCTGCCGGCGCATTGCGTTCCACCGCCGGAACCCCCGCCCCACCGTGATTGTGGAAGGCCAGTACGCGCTCACCCAGCCGCAACTCGTGGAGCGGACGGACCTGAGTGTGCTGATTCGGATTGACCTTGCGGAGGCCGAAGAGCGCCGCTGTCACCGCGATGTGTCGGTGCACGGACGGCGAGCGGAAGACAGCCGCGCCCGCTTTGCGCGGGAGATTGCCCCGACGTATCGTGAATTCAGCCCGCGCATGGAGGCCCTCAGCCACCTGCAGTTGGAGCCCAGCGAAGTCGCCCACTGGGTTCAGCAAGTGGATCTGGCCCTGCGCACGCCGGCCCGGGCTAACTTCCTCGCTTAGGAATCAACCGCTGCGCGGTTTCGCCTTCACGGACGCCGAAGGCCAAAGTGTCCCGCCGAACCGCCGCCACCACCAGCACGCTGACAATGCAGAGCAGCACCCACGAAGAGAGCTTGCCGATGCCCACGGGCGACCACACGCCGATCTGATGGGGATAGGAATACAACCCCATGAGCGTGCATAAGTTCTCGGCGAAGTAGATAAACAGCCCGATGAGGAAGAACGCCAGCGGCAGCGACATGCGCCAGCGCCGGGTGACGGTGAAGTCCACGTAGGTTCGCCAGAAGATAGCCAGGGCAAAGACCCCGATGATCCAGCGGAAATCCCCAAGCCAGCGGTTGAGGAAGAAATTGGCATAAATCGCCAGCGCCAAGAGGAGGGCGGCAGCCGGCCGAGGCCAGTAACCGAACTTGAGATCGAACCTCCGCCAGGCTTGCAGCAGATAGCTGGCCACGGCCGCATACATAAAGCCACTAAACAGGGGCACATCCGCGATGCGCCAGTTTCCGGCGGCGGTGTATTGCCAAGAGCCGTGGTGGACCTTGTAAACCTCAAGCCCGAGGCCGAGAAGGTGGAAGGCACTGAGGGCGAGGGACTCGCGCCACGTTTCTTGCTTGGCCAAAACCAATCCCACCTGAATGCCCAGGCACGCAATGAGCAGGGCATCGTAACGCGGCCAGGGGCTGTACGCGCTTAAGAAACCACAGGCAAAGAGCCACAGGGCGCACTGCGCGCTCTGGACTTGAATGCCCACAAAACGAACGAACTCTCGCACCCTTAGGGAGAGAAAGCCTTTCCGCTCGGGTTGGAGTTCCCGGGTGGTGCGTTCGGCTAAACGCGGGTAACGGGTCCGCTGAGGCTGGGGTGGCGGTGGGTGTTGCCCGAAAGCTTGAGGGCCAGGCGATCCAGTCCCCGGTTCTTGCCCCACTCTTCTTGGCGCAGGGCGCGGGTGCCCTGGATGATGCTGCTCACGGTGTTCCACAGGCCGAACAGGGCCAGCATCAGCCACACCACCACCGACTTGACGAGCATCGCCACCCAGTCGATTTGATCCCATTGGCCTTGCAGCACCAGTTGGGCGCTAGGGATGCTCATGATGAGCGAAATGATAATGACCGTGGCCGTGACCATGAGGGCGGCGACTTCACCGAGGAACGCGCGCGCGGCGTGGTAGCGGGCGTACTGATTACCGGTGGCCATGGCCACAAAGTAACCCACGATCGCGCCCATCCAGGGGAAGGGGATACCGGCGTAGTGGATTAGGGCGGCAAGGGTGCGATGATCGCGATTGGCCATCTTGTTGTCACTGTATCACGCCGCGGAGGCACCGAGGTTGCGCCATGCCCATTCTTGGAGCCGTTGCCAAGCCATCCACAGGCCCGCTACAATAGGCCGTCATGTCCCTGCGCGAATCGTACGATGCCGATGGATTCGTTGTGGTGCGGGGCGTTTTCTCCCCCAACGAAGTGGCCGAACTAGAAGCCGCCTTCGACGAAATCGTGCGCCAACTTATGGCCAGCGGGGAACACCTCAACGCGCGCTGGGGCGGCGAAGCCATGGATGCCATGGGCGCCGCCGACACCGTGGTGCTGCACACCCACAATGTCCAGTACTACTCGGCGGTGTGGGCGCGGGCTTTGACTCACTCGGGCTTCTTGGCGGCTGCTACCGAGCTCCTTGGCCCCGATGTGGTGCTGCACCACACCAAGCTGTTCCAAAAGCCGGCGGAGAACGGGGCGCCCTTCCCCATGCACCAGGATTGGAGCTACTTCCCCAGCCGCAAGGACACCATGGCGGCGGCCATCATTCACGTTTCCCGCGCCACCGATGCGATGGGCTGCCTGCGCGTGGTGCCGGGCTCGCACCGCCTGGGCCGGATGGAAGCCAGCAGTGGGGCTTCGCTTGAGTTAGCGCAAAAGTATCCAATAGAAGAAGCTGTGACCCTCGAAGCAAATCCAGGCGATCTGGTCTTCTTTAACTATCTGACCCTACACGGGAGCATGCCGAATCGCTCGGACGACGTGCGCAAGACCGTGTTGGTGCAAATGCACGCGGGCGATGATGAAATCGAGAACCCGGAAGGTCACCCTTACGACAAGTGGGTGCTGGCCGGCCGGAATCATCACATGAGCCGGGCGCAAGCCAACGTCGTTCGATAACTCCCCCGATCCTGTATCGGAGAGGCCAGGTGGCGCGTTAGAATAGACACATGCGCTGGCTGGCCGTTCTGTTTCTCCTCCTCTCTTCTTTTGCCTGGGCGCAAACGGATGGTGAACCCACCGAGCCGGAAATCTCGCCCCTGCGTCTCTTGGGCTTCCTCTCGCAAGCCAAGATCGAGAATCCGCAAGCTGGGGCCACCAAGTTCAAGCCCGCCGATGAGCGCGTGGCGATCTTGATGCTCATTGAGTCGCTGGAAGAAGAGCCGACGGCCCAGAAGGAGTTGGTGGCGGGATTCTTGGAAGCGCTGAAGCCGGTGGAAGCCCTCTTTAAGGAGATTGAAGCCGAGCATGACGTGGCCACGGCCTTCGCCTTCTTTGTGGCCAGCAACTACAGCACCGCCACCGGTAAGGACCTGGATGGCCCGCAGATGAAAGCGGTAATCAAACAGTTCCAGTCTGGTCTGGGGAGCAAGGAAATGGGCGAATTGGAAGACCTGGATCGCCAGATGCTTTACGAGACCTGCCTGTTCCACGCGCTGTTGCCGCTCCTCCTCTTTGGCGAGCAAGAGACCGCCAGCGACGAAGCCAAAGCCCTGGCCAATGAGCAACTGAAGGAAGCCTTCCGGGTGGATGCCAGCGGCATCACGGTCACCGAGAAGGGCTTCGTTTTCGCCAAGCCGACCAACTAACTATCTCGGAAGCGGGCAGGTGAAAGACCACGTGCCCGACCCGACCGTTTGCGTGGTGCCATCGGGCATCACCACCTCCGCGCGCACATTGGGCGGGATGCTCACCGTGAGTTGGAACTTCCCGTTGGCTTCGCGCCATTCAGTAGAAATCGGCCCGCGCACGGAGTCAAAGCGGGTCTTGGCGAACTTGAGTTCGGCGTTCCACTTGGGCTCAATCCTCACCGTGGCAAACCCGGGGCTGGTTTCGCGGATCCCACCGACGTGTTGGAACATCCAGCCCACCACCGCGCCGTAGGCGTAGTGCGCAAAGGAGTTCATACCGGGGTCTTGGAATCCGCGTTCGGGCGTCCAGCCATCCCAGCGCTCCCAAACCGAGGTCGCGCCATGCTTGATGGTGAAGCCCCAACTCGGGAAGGTGTCGTTGAGGAGTAGCCGGTAGGCGACATCATCGCGGCCAAGCGCCGCCGCGCGCGCTAAGCTGGCCTTTGCACACCCGGCGACCCTGCGGATTAGGTCCGTGGGGTCGCGTTGGTTGTGGGGTCCGGGGCGCGGCGGGTATAGTTTTGCCCTGACCGGGCGGTTAGCTCAGTGGTAGAGCACTTCGTTCACACCGAAGGGGTCACAGGTTCAAATCCTGTACCGCCCACCATTTTGGTCGTGGTTATCTGAGGGTAGCCACGGCCAATTTGCTTTTTGGGGCGGCGGTGTGGCCGACCAAGTGCAAGAAAGAGAACCGCGACCTGTTCGGGTTCTACTACTGAGAATCGTTGGAGCGCACCCCGGACTTCCAGAGCTAGAAGCGAAGCGAACTATAGCAAAAGATACGACGAAGCAAGCTACAATATAGACGGGTGTTGTCATCCATGATGCAGAGAGGTTTTCGCGTATTTCTTGTTGTCTTTGGATTGCTGGTGGGGGCAATGGCCTCTGCGCAGCGATTCAGTTCCGTGACCTTGGAATTCATGACCGGAGACCGAGGCCTGGCCGATGCGAATCAACTCTCCCTGATCTTTCAGGGCGAAGGTGGGGTGCCGCTGGCCGAAGGGCGAGTGTCGCCGCCGCGTGGCCCGGGGTGGGCATCCCGCACCCGGCAAACCGTATCCGTGCGGCTCGATCGCGAAGTGGTTTTGCGGCAAGTCGCGCGGGTAGTGTTCCGCGTTTCCAATCGCACGGGCGGAAGCGTTTTCGATAGCTGGGATTTAGTCTCTGCATCGGTCCGCAGTGGCACCCAACTCTTGATGAACGCGCCCTCCATCCGCGTGCGCCTGAGTGCGGAGCGCACCAACTGGACCAGCCCAGATTGGCCCACGTTTGACCCCCAAGGCACCAACACCAAAACTTCTCGCTGGCAAATCGTTACTCTCACCGGGGACGATGACCTGCGCGATGACAACGTCGCATCCTATCTGGTCATCTGGCGGGACGGGAGCTTCTCTGGGTTTGCCCTGGAGAACCTCCCGGGGAACAACAACCGAGTGGACACACTGCGAGTGCTGGCCCCCGGACGATCTCTCAATGACATTCACACCGTGGCACTCGTGATGGGCGACGGCACGAACCGGTTGGTGCCCTATGCCGAAGGAGTCCGCCAGGACACGGGATATGCGCCCACCCGTACGGATGACTTTTGGGATTTACGGGAAGCCACTCTACGTGCGGTTCTTCCCGATGGCGCCATGGTCACCCGACCGTTGCCCCGGTTCCCTGGGCGTCGGGGCTTCCTGAGTTTGGTGGCTCAGAGCTTTTCCAGCGCCCTGTCCCTCCCCGGCAACCTGCCGGGCCCCCGCCCGGGCACGGAGGTCGCCATTCTGCTGTGGGTAGAGAGCGATAACTTCAATCTTTCGGGTCAGATGGCCGACCTCGAGGCGGCCCTGGTGAAGAATGGCTTCACGGTTCCGCAAACGGTGGTCATGCGGCAGAACTCCTCGCAAGCGATGTTTAGCGATCCGCGAGGCAACGGCATCTGGGTGGGCTCGACAATTAGCGGTCAACGCTTTCGCTATCTACGGACGCTGCACAAAACCGTGCGGCCGTGGGAGAGCGATCGGAATGAGATCACGGGTCTGCGGCTGCGGTTGCGCCCGTTCCCTAGCAACACGGCGGCGGCGTATACTGGCCCGTCCACCTTGAACATCAAGGGCTACGCTTTGATGCAGCGGGTGAGCGGCCGTGGCCCGCTCGATGCCAACGGCCTCGTCAATGTGCAGAACGAATGGACGTTCTTGGCGGCGGAATTCCGGCTGGAAACGCTGAGTGCTCGTCGACCGGAAGTGACGCTCCCCATCCGCTACACCCGGGCCCGCTAAGGGCCGGGGGCGTGGGGGAGAGGCGGGATGGGTCGTGGTGGCCTGCGGGTCGCCACGACATCGTTGAGTCCTGCTACTCCCTCAAGTGCGTCAGAACTTCTTCAAACAAGCTGAAACAGCCTCTTCGATTGAGCTTACGGCTAAGGCATATGGTTTCCCATCCCGCATTGCAAAAACGGTGTACCCCGACTTACTCGTTGATTTGAAGTCTGCGTTGAACTGACCCTTCGCTACCAATCGAACGTGTAGTTGCGGCCCCCTTTTGTCTGGCTGAATAGCCAACAACTTTGCCTTCATTGCATCGTTCAGCAAATGCCCTCCTTTCGGATCAATCGCAAATACGTCCCTTCTATCCCAAACCAGAAAATCTGGGAAGAACTGTTGTGAGCTTCCTTCTTGAAGCAAAGGGATACCGTAGCCACTTCGAGACGGATTCCTCGCCCAAGGCAATTTTCGAGCGTCAAGAGCCTTAGCAAATTCAAGTTCAAATTCATTCAAGCCACTATAGCATTCATGGAGCGAATGATCGAACGAGATAGCCTTGTCTGGATCAACCAGAATTGCCGGGACCTCATAGGGTAATAAATTTGACTGGTGCAATCGAGCCGCTTCAAGGTAAGCCTTGACTGCTTGCTCTGCTTTTTCGCGAAAGTGAGTAGCCGCAATGGAATTAACTTCAATCAGTGCGTCAAATTTCGGATCCTCTATCGCAGCAACATTCGTCGAGTGCGCGTATCTCATCTGCATCTCTCGCACAAACAAGGCCCTTGCCATGACCCTGTTCGATGACTCCGTATCCACCCACTCGTAATCCCTACCCTCCCTTTGGCCGATTCGATGAAGAACCTTCGCTCGTGTGCCTACACCTTTCGTATTACCGCCTGAATCACCGCGATAATTGTTTACTGAGTTAAGGACATCATTCACTTCCCGCTTTGCATCAGTCGCGTCAACATTCACAGTCGGAACAAAGCCGCTCTTCCGTGGTTGAATAGACAAACGAGCCTTGTGTTCCTTGGACTCATAGGAGGTGAGATTCACCTCGTGGGCTGATTCTCCAAGCCCATCACGCACTTGTGACAAAACTTCATTGAACGTATTCTTACTGTCCACTCGCACATAGAAATGAGCAGAATTCAGCTTTGGGTTAGGATAATGAGTTGCATTAGGTTGCCTTAGCACTCTTCCAATCAGCTGCTCAATCTGGGCTTTCGATCCCATGCTTTTGTCAATGTAAGCGAAGTACGCAGTTGGGTCATCCCATCCTTCTTGGAGGGTTAAATTGAAAATGACGTGCCGAAACTTGCCTGCAACAAACTGTTGATAGTCTTTGTCCCCGCCTTTGAATAAAATGAACTCGTCCGGCAACGGGTACTGCTTGTCAGTTTTAAGGTCACAGTACACGGCAATGCAGGAAGGGTCAACCTTCTTCACTTCAGTCAGGTACCTCCAAATCAAAATCGGTGGAGCTTTCCTCATAGTGAATGGTTGCTTCGAATCATCACGTACCTTGCCTAAGCCCCCGTCAGCCAAATTCGTGTCGCATACATAAATTGCGGTCGGTTTCACGTCAATCGAAAGCTTCTTGAAGAGCCCTTCCGTCTCGTGAAAGTCTGAGTACAATTCGTCTATCGCGTCCTCCATTGGAGTTTGATAGCCGCCAACGATCAATTCAGTCTTTACCAAGCCTGCATCAACTACGTCCTTTGAGGGTACTGTTACCGTCAGTCGTTCCCAGCCCCAGCCGTGGTCTTCCAACCGCTTCAGTGTCTTCGATAGCTTCGAAGTGAGTCTTGGAGTAGCTGTAGCAGAAACTAGGGCATCAGGATTGAGCGAAAAAAGCAGGTCGCTTTGTTGCTCGCTGAGATTGTGGCCCTCGTCATACACAATGATTAAAGGACGACAGGCTTCATTCTCGTCCAATCTACGCTTTAGGCGTTGCCATAGAGCTTCATCGGCTTGATCCAATTCGGTGTTATAGATTCGCCGATTTCTTCCATCCTTGACGTTGAACGTTGCAACAGTCGCTAAGAGAATCAAACCTTGTGGTTCCCGCAAATCCTCTTCGAGACACTCAAGCAGAGGTTTCACTTTGTAGCTGGCAACGAACGAATTGTACTTACCGCCCGAATCTAGGTTTGCGAGAGTTTGTTCTACAACCACTTTCCCAGTTGAGACCCAGAGGATCACTGGCTCAACTGTCAAATGTTCTCGGATCCGTTCAACTGCATCAGCCAAGATAAGCGTCTTGCCGCCCCCTGTGATGCACTTCAGCGAGAGGTATAGTGGCACACGCACAGTGCGCGTCTCCATTGGCGCGTTTTCATCAGAGAGAAACTCTCCGATTCTGTCCGCAATGTCTTGCGACGCTTGGGCTTGAAACGGTAAGAGATTCATTTCAAAGCTCTTCCTCAATCTCGTTGTATGGGTCCTTCACATCGTTTATTCCCAGATGCAAAAGCACTCTGTCAGGAATTTTATAGAATCGTACTTCCTTTGCCTGGTAGGTTTCAAATCGAGCGTAAACAACGTACGGAGCACTGACTTTTGCCTTCTTGCCCTCTTTGACGATTTCGGCGAAGGCTTGATAGTCCAAAGTGGTGTCCTTTTCTGAATTTCCGTTCCAGAGCAGGAAATAACCAACATCTTCTGAATCCGTCGCAATAAGATGTTTGTAACCTGATTCAATATGCCTAATCAGTCTTGGACGATTGCGGCGATCCTTATCCCAGTGAGAACTGAGTAACAAGTCTATTAGCTCTTCTCTTTCCATAGCCAAGACTGCTTTTGCGTCCACTTTCTTTGTCAGATGGCAGAATTGGAAACCAGCCGCAAGTGGGGGCGCAACACCAGATTCGTATGCACCCGTCACCACGCGGCGCAATCTTTCAGCAGTAAGTGTTCTGGCAAACCTATCGTTCTTCTCGCGATTTCCTTGCTCAATCAAGATGAACTCTCGGTCGGAGTCGGTTTGTTCATTGAGTATCAACACGGCGTGACCCGTAGTTCCGGAACCTGCAAATGGATCAAGGACGCGACCGTTTGGAGGGCACCATAATTGAATGATCTTTGAAATCAACTTCAACGGTTTTACCGTGTCAAACTCATGACCTTTGCCAACTATTGAGTTTAATTCGGTTATTCCCGTTTGTGAGTGTCCTGATTCTTCATGGTCCCACGAGGTCGAGCCAATCATAAGAGGTTCATAATAATCCTCATCGGCCCAGTATGTCATGGGAACCTTTCCCTGTTTGACAAACTTCAGATGACGTTTGATACGAGGTCGACCCATTCCATTTGCGTCAAAGAACATAATCGGCCAGACACTTGAATCTCTAATTTGCTCTGCTTCTCTTCTTGCAAAACATATTGCCATGTGGGATTGCAAGGATTCGTGAGTTATGATCATGTCATGATCTAAATTTTGTTCGCCAGGCTTAGGAATCGGAGGGAGGACTCCGCCCTTTAGAATGAGAGCCTTAGCGCGTCCATCACCAATGTCCTTCTCGATGTACTCCGAACCCCAGGCTTCTAAGCACTCCTTGAACCGAGATTTGGGAAGTCGCCATGAAGCCTGTCCGGGATAGTGAATTGCCCCAGTAAACGGACTTTGAACGCCGTAGCGATCACGATCACGTCTGTCTTTACTTGTAGAGTTACCACCTGCCCATGCGCCAAGGGGATCATTGTCGCGATTCGTATATGCAGAATTCATTTGATCCGTTCGGTCTAAGAGTCCTGTCTTTGCCATCGTCCTATCTTTTGCATATACGAGTACATACTCGGTGGCAGTCGAAACGTGCCGCGAGTCATTCTTCGGGGCGTACGCCTTCTGCCAGTTGATAATTGCGATTCGGTTTGATTCACCGAATACTTCATCCATCATCAATCCGAGTTGAAAAAGCTCGTTATCGTCAATACAAATTGCCACTACACCGGACGGCTTCAGCATAGAGCGCATCATATAAAGGCGCGGCAAGATGAACCTTGCCCATTTTGTAAAGCGCGATCCGTCGTCCTTCTTGACTAGTTCGCCGGGGTCGGGATCATTCGGGTCTTCTTCCCACTTGTCGTTGTATCGAAAGTCGCTGCCGGTGTTGTACGGTGGGTCAGCTACAATGAGATCAATAGTTCCGTGATACTTGTGCAGTGAAACCATCGCCTGTAAACACTCACCTTCAAGGATAAGGTTTTTTGCCTGTTGGTCTGGAGTTCCTACACTAAGTTCCTTTACATATTGTTGGGCTCGGGGCTTTACGAGTCGAACGATCCGGCGAGAGTTCGCCTTACCAGAAAAAACGTACTTCGTGCCCTCTGGGCGACGTTCGCAAAGTAGGGCGATCAATTCATCCTTCGTCAGCTTCGCGTATTCAGCCTGCAAGTCAGCGTCCACTTCGTGCATTGTTCGTTCCCGTTGCAGCCATGCTGTGCACCAGATTCAGTATAGCGCAAACCGAACTAGAAGAGTAGACAAAAGTCTACCTGCACGGTCGCGTAGGCAAACTGCCCTGGACAGTATTGATAATACCGGGCGATTCCGTCAAACGGGGCCCACGGAGCACGCTTAGGCTCACACCTCTCGATCCGCCCGCCGCCCGCCGGTCCACTTCGGACCGGTTCGCCCCGGTGTAGTGCCACGTCCGCGAGCTATGGAACGTCGCCCCGCCCGGCGGCAGCGGGCACGCCACCATCCCCTCGGTGGGCGGCTCCAGCATCTCCAGCGCGTGGATGCGCACATCGCCCCCCACGCTCTGGTGCGCGTGCACTTCGTCGTGGTGCGTGCGCGGCACAAACCACATGCACCCGTTCTCAACCGTCGCCTCTTGCAGCGGCACCCAGATGCTCAGGCTCTCGTAATCCAGGTTCGGGTCCCAATAGGCTTCGTCTTGGTGCCAGGGGGTTTCGGCCCCGATGCGCGCGGGCTTAAAGATCATGTGGCCATCGCCAAAGTGGGCGTCCGCGCCCAGCAGTTGCCGGACCATGTGGGCGGCGTTCACCCACAGCTGGCTGTCCCGCAGTTCCGGCGCGTACTTGGCCGGCCCCAGGATCTGCGGCAACACCGGGGGCGCGTCGGGGTCGTCGGTGCCCGCCAGGTCGAACTGGTCACCCACGTCGCGGCCCACCCGCTCGCGGAACAGGCGGTCGTAAATCTCGCGCATGGTGGCCACCTCGTCCAGCGGCATGATGTTGGGGATGCTGAGGTAGCCGTTGGCGTGATAGAACGCGATCTGCTCTTCGGTGAGGGTCACCGTGGGTTCCATGCCGGGAGTATTCCCGGTGGCCCGCCTCCGGCGCTAGATGGTGATCGCGGGGAAGCCGGTGTGCAGCAAGGTCAGGGCCAGAATCCAGCTGCTGGCGGGCTTGCGCAGGCGCGCGGCGGAGGGCACAATCTGTGCCATAAAGATCTGCTCGGCCTGCAGGCAGTGGCGCACGGCCCGGGCGTAATCGGCCTCGGTGCTGCGCACGGTCTTGAGATGATCGCGCACTTCTTGCTGGCGGTGCGCCACCTGGGAGACGGTGGCCTCCTCGCGCTGCGATTCGCCATTGAGGATGTCTTGGATCAGCTCCTCGGTGTCGGCGCGCAGGGAAGCCAGGTAGAAGCCTTCGTTCTGGCCGCCCGCCCCGATGGCGGATTGCGCGGCCATGTAGGTCTGGCCGTAGGATTTGAGCGCGATCCGAAGGAGCCGCAAATCGCGGGCGCGCATGGCGTCCAGGTCGGCCATACGGGCGTTGTTCGCTTGCTCCAGCTGCTCCGCAAAGTCGAACTGACTTTGGTGCAGGCTTTGGCTCTTCAACAGATTGCTCTCTTCATCCATGAAAATCGTCACTTTTGCCCCGAGGCCGCCAGCGCGGCCCCCAGGTTCCAAAGGAAGTACCGGGCGGCGGACCTTCCGTTGCTCCTATTCTTCAAAAATCGTCGGAAAATTTGCGGCGGGGGTCCAATCGTGCGGGGGCCTCGCGCCGCCAGGGCTGGTTGGCGCGTCTGTTCTTTGATATGAAGCGTCTTCTCTCGCTGGTTTTGGTGCTGTGCGGCCTGGTGGGCCTGGCATGGTCACAGGCGGCGGCCGGGGCGCGGACGATTCAGCCCGGCGACCGGCTGCGGATGGTGTGCGAGGAAGAGCCCTCCATCAGCAAGGATTACACGGTCAAGGATGACGGCACCATCACGGTCACCTTCCTCGGCACCATCCGGGTGCAGGGGCAGACCGCCGATCAGCTGGCCCAGTTTGTGGCCAAGAAGCTGGAAGACGACCGCATTGTGCGGCGGGCCACGGTGCGCGTGAATATCATCGGCGAGGTGGCGGGCCGGGTGAGCTTCAGCGGCGCGGTGCGCAGCACGGGCGATGCCCCCCTCACCGCCGGGATGCGCCTGGCGGATGTGATCAAGTTGGCCAACCCGCTGCCGGATGCCGACCTGACCCGGGTGCAACTGCGGAGCGCCGAAGGCACGCTCAATGTGATTGACTTCACCAAATTTGACCCGCAAACCAACGCCGCCAACCCGGCCCTGCGCCCTGGTGACACGGTGGTGTTTGTGCTGAAGGTGCAGGGCGAGACGATCACGATCCTGGGCGGTGTGATGCGCCCCGGCGTGATGGAATGGAAGCGCGACATGACAGTGGCGGGGGCCGTGCAACTGGCGGGTGGCCTCTCGCCGCTGGCCCGGGGAAGTCGGGTGCGCCTGCGCCGGGGCACCACGGAGCGCACGATTGACCTGGGCAACCCCACCCAGGCTAGCACGGTGCTGCAGCCGGGCGACCAAGTGCTGGTGGATATCTCCGAGGGCCGCCGCTACGTGCGCGTGGGCGGGGGTGTGCAGGTGCCGGGTCTGGTGGAATTCACCCCGGGCCTGACCCTGATGGCCGCTGTGCAGAACCGGGGCGGCGTGGTGCCCAAGGCACAGCTGAACAAGGTGGAGATCCAGACCGTGGACTTGGAGAAGCGGACGGTGGACCTGGGGCCGATTTTGGCGGGCTACGCCGCCGATATCACCCTGCAGGCGGGTGACGTGGTGAACATCCCCGGGGGCGAACGCCGGCGCTCGGGTGGGTCGCTCCAGCAGATTGGCATTGCCGTGATCGGAATTTTGCTATTCTTCTTGGGCGGATGAGCTGGGATCGGAGCATAGGTCGGCCGGAGCCGGTGGCGGCACTGGACCGCATTCGGCACGTGGACGAGGGCGAACCGCTCGTCAGCCTGCTGGAGCACGCCCCCGAGATCACCATCCACCGCGATTCCGTCATCCCCTACCTCCGGGAGACGGTGGTGTGGATGCTGAAAGACGCCCAGACGCGGCTGCCCGAGGGGGTTCGGTTTGGCGTCACGGATGCCTGGCGGCCCCTGCAGCGGCAGGTGCGCATTTACGAGCGCATGACAGATTGGCTGATGGAGGCCAAGCCCGAACTCCCGCCCCACATGGTGAAGCGCACCGTGAACCGGTGGGTGGCACCGCCCAACCGCAAGGCCCCGCCGGGGCACTGCACGGGGGCGGCGGTGGATCTCGTTTTGCTGAGCGCGCAGGGCGAAGTGCTGGACACGACGTCGCCGTTTGACCGGCTGGGGGGCGCGCCCACGTTTTCTTACGGCCTAACGCCGGCGGCCCGCGCAAACCGGATGTTGCTGTACGAGGCGATGATGGGTGCGGGGTTCAGCAACTGCCGCGATGAGTGGTGGCACTACAGCTACGGCGATGCCGGTTGGGCCGTGCGCATGGGCCTGGATGAGTGCATCTACGACGCGATTGACCTCCCGATGGAGGCATACGCGGAGAAGGAAGAAGTTTGGGTTCGGCTGTTTCAATCCCGGCCGAACCCATTTTTGCCATCGGCCGACTAGCGGCTGGCGGGGGCCTTGAGTGCCCCGTCCATCCAGTCGCTGGGCGGGCGCGGGCCATCGGGCCGGAAGTTCATCGGGGCTAACACCAGCGTATCCAGCAGCACTTCCTCGCCCGGATTGGCCGAGAACTGCACTTTCACTTGGTGGTCGCCTTCGATGAGGTTGACGGAGCCGAGCTTGTACCAGGCAAAACCTTGACCGTAGCCGGAGATGCCGGTCTCAGCGGGGCCGAGCACGATTTCGCCGAACTGCGCCGCCAGGCGATGCACTGCCCCGGCCGGCACGCTGGCCGCCACCCAGACTTCGTGATTACCCGGGATACGGGTGGTCACCTTGAACTGGGCTTC
>VYLQ01000213.1_pt1 | contig 28399 bp, 33 predicted proteins | sample 5115351 | NCBI WGS metagenome assembly VYLQ01 (sample SAMN12291776, study PRJNA351875) | freshwater metagenome | isolation source: freshwater lake | place: USA: Michigan, Lansing Lake | collected 2013-08-14 | reverse complement strand
TGAACAAGAACAATCTTTAGTTAGTAACGAAGCAATAACCAATCCTTTAGTATTCAGAAAAAACTTGCAGCAACCCGACGAAACATCTGAGGAAAAAAAGATAGATTCTTTAACAGCCACTTCGGGAGAATCTACTTTACCTTTGAGAACAATTACTGAAAGAATAAATACTTCCACTTCTAACTCAGAATCAGCAGCTACTTTAGACCAATCAGAGGCAATAGTTGCGTCAACAGAAGGAGAAACAAAAGTTACCTCAGTTGAATTAGGACAACCTCAAGTAAGCAATTTAAGCACAGCAACCCCCTTGTTGCTGCGGCAAAGCTTACAATCGCTAGATAAAGAATCTAACCGACTAACAACAGGTTCAGGTACAATACACAGAGAGGCGATCGGAGGACAAAAACAGTCAGGAAATCAAGCAAATAGAGATATTGCCGCCGTTAACTCCGAATTAGCAACAACTTCGATCGCCGTCGTCCCAGAAATTCCCTCTAGAGAGGTTCCAGGAAACCTCTCAGTCCCGACCAATCTGGTTTGGCGTAAAACTACCAGTGAACCAGCGAGGACAGTTTTCTCCGCCGCCAACAACGGCTATACTGACTCCTCTTTGCCGTCAGTCAGTATCCCAGTCAATCCTAATCGTCCCAATATCCTGCGCCAGATGTCAAATACGGCTTCCGAGATGGAAGCTATGCCATCAAATGCTGCTATACCAGCGATCGCTCAGACAGCAAACCAGACTCCGGTAGTCAATGTGGCAGACATTGCCGAACAAGTCAGCCGTCTGCTGTTTCGCCAGTTAACCGTTGAACGTGAACGTCGGGGGATAAGCCAATGGCACTAGAAACACCTACTAAATTAAAGATTAAACCTCTACCACCGTCTAAGCTGCGAGAAATTACGGTGCAATTCAATCCGACTGCTTACTCAATTACCAAACCAGTCACCTGGAGTCAGCAAGTATCTGCTGGTACTTCAACAGACATCTCAAAGCAAATTGCTGTCCAGAGAAACTTGAATGCACCAGTTTTGCAATTTGGGGGAGGCGGAAGTCGCATCCTAAATCTAGAATTGTTTTTCGATGTTACAGAACCTGTCATGCGCCAGGGTCAGACCGTCAAGATTGATGACGTGCGCCAACTTACCAATGAAATTGTCAAACTGACGCGCATTGAACGGGATGCTAATCCTCAGCAACCCCCAATTTGTGAACTATCTTGGGGAAATCCCCTTGATGCACCTGAGTTTCCCTTTATTGGAGTGGTGACTAACTTGGTGCAAAACTTCACCCTCTTCAAAAGTGATGGCAAACCCCTACGCGCTAGGCTGACAGTGACTTTTACTGAATGGATTGATCGAGAAAAAGACCTCAAACAAACTGATCCAGAACAAACGACACGCCTAGTCAAGCGAGGAGATACTTTAAGTAGCCTAGCGGCGGAAGTATATGGAGATCCCAATCTCTGGCGCATTATCGCCCAAGCAAATAATCTAGACGATCCGCGCCATTTAAAAGTGAGCAATCCTCTAATTATTCCGAAACTACGTTGATGAATTATGAATTATGAATTGGGAATTGGGCAGGTGACAGAGTTATATGGCAGCGAACAGGGAACAGGGAAAAAACTCATCTAAAATCTAAAATCAGGAGAATTATCGATAATGCCGACAACGAGTACGCCAAATTTGCTGTTACCGAGTTTTGCTCTGAAAATTGGCGGTTCACCACTGCCAATTGAGACAGAAATTCAGGTTATTAGCATCACCGTTGAGGATGACCTGACTCTACCCAGTATGTTCACAGTGGAACTGACTGGACTTGAAACTCAGAATAGTCAGATTTCCTTACTCGATGACGCTCTTTTTGCTCTTGGTACCGAAGTAGAGGTTAAACTGGGTTATGGGAGCCAAGTGGCCACCTTAATTAAGGGAGAAATTACCGGATTAGAACCAGAATTTACGATTAATCGCCTGCCTAGCTTGATCGTGCGCGGTTACGATCGCCGCCACCGACTACAAAGAGGACGCAAGACTCGTACTTTCCTCCAGAAAAAAGACAGCGACATCGCCGCTCAAATTGCCAGTGAAGGAGGACTTACTGCCAAAGCCGAAGATAGCCAAGTCACCCATGACTATATTATGCAGGCTAACCAGACCGATCTGGAATTCTTGCAAGCACGAGCGCGGCAGCTCCAGTATGAGGTAGTAGTAGAGGACAAAACCCTCTTGTTCCGTCCGGTAGGGAATGCCAGTAGCGCCGTCTTAACCCTGACTCTGGAAGATAACCTGCTGGAATTTTATCCCCGCCTCTCCTCTCTCGGACAGGTGAACCAGGTGTCAGTGCGCGGCTGGAGTGTCAAGGACAAGCAAAAAGTTCTTGGACAGGCTAAGGCAGGGGATGAAGTCTCGACGATGGGGGGACAGTCGAGTGGTGCCAAGCTTAGTGAGAGTGCCTTCGGTGAGGGGATAGGAGGCATTAGCGATCGCCCCGTTGCCAGTCAAGCTGAGGCTGATCAATTTGCTAAAGCTCAATTTAATCGGGAGGTACTAGGATTGATTACTGGTCAAGGCATTTGTCGGGGTAATACCCAAGTACGGGCTGGTAAAGTCATTGAGATCGATGGTATTGGGGAACGATTTAGTGGACTGTATTACGTCACCGCGGCCAGCCATCGCTACGGACCTCGCGGTTACTTCACCTATTTTACAATTCGGAGGAATGCAATATGAATCTCTTTGAGGTGACAGTAGATACGGAAACTAGGGAAGCGATCGCTGGTCGTATTTTCGGAGTGGTCGTAGGTGTAGTTACCAACAATAAAGACCCGGATAACTTAGGTCGAGTCAAGTTGAAATTTCCTTGGCTTAGCGATAAAGATGAAGATGAAAGCAACTGGGCGAGAATTGCTGCCCCAATGGCCGGCAAAGAAAGAGGGCTCTACTTTCTCCCAGAAGTAGATGATGAAGTTCTGGTAGGTTTCGAGCAGGGAAACCCGCGTTTTCCTTACGTTTTGGGGGTTCTTTGGAATGGCAAAGATGCACCTCCAGCTAATAATAGCGACGGGAAAAATAACCTGCGGCTGATCAAATCTCGCAGCGGTCATGCCATTCGTCTCAATGATGAAGATGGCAAAGAAACTATTGAGATTATCGATAAAAGTGGCAATAACAGTCTAATTTTCGATACATCTAATAACACAATTACTATTACTGCTGACAAAGACATTACCCTTTCTGCTACTAAAGGGACGATCAAACTAGACGCACAAAAAATCGAAATTAAGTCTTCCGCCGACAGCAAAATAGAAGCTGGTGCAGGCATGGATATCAAAGCCAGCGCCACCATGAATCTTAAAGGCGCAACTATCAACCTCAATTAGTTTTAAATCCAAAAGGCAAGAGGCAACAAGAGTTAAAGTCAAAAATCAATCAATTGGCTTACCAAGCAGACACCGATCAGCCTTCCGCCTTTTCGTCGGTGGCTCAGGAACTTCCAGATGAGGAAATTGACCCTTGGTAACAGCCAGAAAAAGAGCAAGAAAGTGTCGAGAGTAATTGAGGTGTCTTATAATCAGTTTGTGATCTACAATAGGACCAAGAAAAATGAAACCTGAAAAAATTGCTCCGGGGCTGATGGTTGTACTAGAAGACTACGAAAATAAAGGTCTAGCAGGTTTGACTCCCTATAAACGCTCCTTAGGTCTTGTAGTTTCCGAAAATAGTGTTAAACCCCCTGGGACTGTGGTCTTTATTCAATGCGAGGAATCAGCCAGTTTTGCAGATCTTCTATTGAGCCATAACATCCAAGTTAACCAGCCTAGTGGTAAGGTACGAACGGCCTTCTTGCCATTGGAAGAGTTAGGTCGTTTGTCTGACGAAACTACTGTTGAACGGATCATTCCATCTCGTTATTTGCGAACTGTTATGGATGTTGCGCCAGAAAAAGTAAAAATTCCTGAGTTTCGCAGCGCATTTGAATTAAAAGGTCACAATTTAACAGGAAAAGGAGTTATTATCGGCATAGTTGATACTGGTATCGATCCGAACCACCTGGCTTTTAAAGACCGTATTTTAAGCGTCTGGGATCAGGTCTTATCTGGTCCAGGAGTTCAAGAGGGGAGATATGGTGTTGAATTAAATCCCAATTTGCTGACTGTTTCCCGCGATACCATTGGTCATGGAACTCATGTTGCTGGAATTGCAGCAGGTGCAGAAGGCCCCTATCAGGGGATAGCACCAGAGGCAAACTTGGTAATCGTCAAGTCAGACTTGCAAGACGCGCACATTGCTGATCGGATCCGCTATGTTTTCCGAATTGCTGAAGAGATGAGACTTCCAGCAGTGGTGAATCTAAGTCTAGGTGGACATTCTGATGCCCACGACGGGACTGACCCCTTATCCCAGATTATTGATGATGAATCTGGTGAAGGGCGAATTGTCTGCTGTGCCGCAGGTAATGAAGGTAATGATAACATTAAGGTTCGGATTAACTTGTCCCAAGACGAACAAAGCTCCATCCATTTTCGCGTGCCGACTTCATTCGGTGTTGATGCTATTCGTATTGTGGAATTAAACGGTTGGTACTCTGGGGAAGATGAAATTGAGGTAGCTGTGCAGTCTCCTAGCCGTTTTGAGACTCTCTATCAAAAAATTTTGCCTGCTGACTCAGGAAAAACTTATAGTTTGCCTGACGGGAGAGTTACTATTTTTACTCCTGAACCAGATCCAGCCAACAACGATCATAATTTCCTGATTAGAATACAGCCCAGTATATCTGGAGGAGTTACTGCGGGAGTCTGGCGGTTACTACTTCGTGGAACTCAAATTAAGAAAGGACGAGTAGATGTGTGGGTATTGGATAACAGTGAACAGTTTGATGTCATTTTTACCGGATCTGGTGTAGATGATAGTACAAAAATTGGCTCACCAGGCTGTGCTGAAAAGGCGATTACTGTTGCTTCCTTTACCACAAAAGTAGAGTGGAAAGATAGCGATGGCAATCAACAAAAGGTTGGCTTACAGTTAAATGATATTTCTGATTTTAGTAGTGGGGGACCTCTGCGTAATGGAACAGAAAAACCTGATGTAGCTGCCCCTGGTGCTATGATTGCTGCGGCTTTTTCTGCGGACTCATCGGTAACATCAAATTATAAAGTAGCTGAACGCTATCGAATTAATGCAGGCACCAGCATGGCTACACCTTTTATCAGTGGTCTTGTCGCCTTGCTGTTGCAATATGAGCCAAAACTGACCCCTGAACTGATTAAGGAGTTACTCAAGCAAAGCAGTGAGATTCCAGAGAAACCAGCAGGCACATTCGATCCTAAATGGGGCTACGGTTTGCCTAATGGTTTGAAAATTGCCGAGAAGCTAGTTAATTCTGAGCGCGATGATGGAGATGGAATTATAGACTGTGGCGATTATGTGTGTATTGGTCGAATAAAATTAAAAAAACGGGGAATATGAACTATCGAAAAATAGACCCAGCACTGGCTGCGACACTGAGTGAAGTTCAAAACAAAACAGAGCCAGACTTATTGGTCTTCATTCAAACAAATCGAATTCCTAGCCCGGATCAAGCCAATGTTTTAGAACGTTTAGGGATTAGCGAAGCAAAAAGTAAGCGTCAGATTTTTACTGCCACTCTTTCAGCACAAGCAGTAGAAGAGTTATCTGAGCAGCCCTGGGTAAGCTTTCTTAAACTCTCTAGGAAGTTAAACCTACTATAATAGCGATACCTCGCCTTGGTCATGATTTTAACCCTCCTGAAATATCTCTACAATAATCTAAAATCTAAAATCAATTATGGGACAACCCGCAGCTAAACAAGGCGACCAAATTATTGCCACCGACACCCACATTGTCATGGTGCCAGCACCGCCAGGGCCACCAGTTCCGACTCCTCTTCCCCACCCCTTTATTGGCATCATCAACGGCCACCTCAGTGCAGATGTCAAGATTATGGGGATGGCAGCCGCCACCGTGGACAGCACGGCAGACAACACTCCGCCCCATATCCCTACCCCTCCTGGTACGGCATTCCAGAAACCTCCTGCCAACAAAGCCACCATTAAAATCGGTAGCCCAACCGTCAAGATCAACGGTAAGATGGCAGCGCGTAACAGCGATACAGCCCAGACGTGCAATGATCCAGCCGATTTGCCCGTAGGACAGGTTATTGCTGTCGGTACTGTCTTAATTGGTTAAGGGGAGGATGGAGATGGAGAAATCTTTTTTAGGTGTTGGCGTAGGATTCCCCATTCAGGTCGATTCGGGGGCGCTCAAATGGGCAAAGTACGAAGAAAGCGTCCGTCAGTCCATCTGGATCATTCTGGCGACGGCTAAGGGCGAGCGCGTGATGCGCCCCGATTTCGGCTGCGGGATTTACGACCTCGTTTTTGAAATGAATACAGCAGCCACCGCTGGCAAAATTTCCCAACAAGTGCGAGAAGCTTTGCTCTTGTTCGAGCCTCGCATTGATGTACTAGACGTTCAAGTGATTCCCCAATCCGACAGCGACGGAGAAAAACTGATCATCAGTATTGACTATCAGGTGCGAGCAAGTAATAACGTTTTTAATCTCGTCTATCCGTTTTATTTAGAAAGAATGTAATTCCTAATTCCTAATTCCTAATTCAATGGTTAAATCAGCCCCGAAAATTGACAAGCGCACAGCAACTGAGATTACCCAGCAGTTGCAGGAATTACTGCTTAAATATGCACCCACTTGGCGGGAAGATGAAATAGAGCCGGTAACAGGCAAGAGACTGCCGAAAAAGGGGACTATCAGTGCCGCCTTAATTGGCACCTTCGCCCGCTTTGCCGAAATTATCATCGAGCGCTTGAACCAAGTCCCAGACAAGAATTTCTTGGCATTCCTGGACTTGTTAGGAGCCTCCCGCCTCCCACCTCAAGCCGCTCGCACTCCCCTGACCTTTTCTTTGGCGGCTGGCTCTACAGTGGATGTAGTGGTTCCAGTGGGAACTCAGGTAGCCGCTCCCCCAGCGGAAGGGGAAAAAGCCCCGGTCATCTTTGAAACAGAAGCCGAATTAGTCGTTACCGCTGCTCAACTCACCTCCGTATTTGTGCAGGAGCCGCAGCAGGATACCTGGAGCGATCGCACTGCTTGGCTGACGACCGGAACTTCAACTGCGGGTTTTGTCTTTCATGGCGATGCGGGAGTCGAGCACAGCCTGTACTTAGCTTGCGACGACCTGTTCACCCTACCAGTTGCTAAAACCGCCACCTTAACAATTCAATCTGAGGAGGCTCAGAGGTTAGCAGGACTCCCCTTGACTTGGTCTTATTGGGATGGTCAAGATTGGCGGCAAATCAGTCAATTAGTCAGTAATACCTCAGAAAATAACCCAAGTTGGCAAGTATCAATTCCTAACTTTCCCGTTCCCGTTAAACAAATCATCAACGGTGTAGAAGCGTCCTGGCTGAAAGTTGCGCTTAATCAGTCTTTAATCCCTGGTTCTCCTCCCTTACCGAAAATTCAAAGGATTACAGCAGGAGTGAGCGTTACTCAGTCCAATTTACTGCCTGATCTCGGTTTTACCAATTCTTCACCCCTCGACCTAACCAAAGACTTCTTTCCCTTTGGCGAAAACCCCCGCCTCAGTGACACACTCTACCTAGCCAGTCAGGAAGTCTTGGCCAAAGCAGGGGCTAGGATAACAGTCAACATCGCCCTCAATGAAACTGTCCCCGTCAACACTGAGGGCGACGTTGATCTGGCTTGGGAAGCTTGGGATGGTAGTAGGTGGCAACCGTTACTCACCTATGTGACGCTGCTCAGGGAAGAAGCAACCTCTCAAACATCGCGGATCTTAAAAGTTACCAACACGCAAGGACTAAGTAAGGGAAGTCAAATCAAGATTGCACCGGGGACGGAACAAGAGGAAACCCAGACAATCGAGACGATCGATGCAGATAAAAAGGAACTTACCTTAACTCAAGCAGTAACTTATTCTCATCCTAAAGGAACTGGCATCGTCTTAATTGGCCCTTCTCCGGCCAAATTTACCCAAAGCGGTTCAATAACCTTTACCTTGCCCAATCAGATAGGATTAGGTGAAGTTAATAGCAAGACTAATTATTGGATTCGCGTGCGGATTGTTCGGGGAAACTATGGCACGGGTACTTCCTCTCAACCCCCTACTTTTACTACCCTCAGACAAGAAATTAGGGAAAACACCGAGCAAATTATAGTCAACAGTAGCCGGGGGTTTATGCCAGGCGATCGCATCCAAATTGCCACGGGAACTAACACTCAGGAGGTCCGAACTATCGGGGTTGTTAATACCTCAAATAATAGCCTGACGTTGACAGAAGCCCTACAATCGCCTCATCCAGTGGGGACAGGAGTATGGTTAATTTCTAACACCCTTTCTCCCCCTTTGCTCAAATCCCTAACCCTAAGTTATACCTATGATGCTACTCAGTCCCTTTCTGCTTGTCAAACCTACAATAACTTTACATACATTCAACAGAAAGAACAACCATTTATTCCTTTTGAAGCCCTCACAGAATCTCATCCTTCGTTATATCTAGGATTTACCCTCCCGCCAACTCGATCCAATTTCCCCAATCGTCCTCTGAGTCTTTTTGTCTGCTTAGCAGACTTGAAATATGGGGAAAAATTTATTCCTCTTTCTCCCCCCTACAGTCGTCAAGTTGGGACAACTGGAATAGTTACCCATCACCTGTGGGTAACAAATGATACGGATAAATCAGTCACTTGGCGAGTGGAAATTTCGGGCAATAATTGGGAGACGACAATCTCAGAAGCAGGGACTTCAATTACTCTTGCTCCTGGGGAAACAAAATCCTTAAAAGTGCAGATTACTATTCCCGAAGATCTCAATCAGGAAAACCGAGATATTGCTTTTGTGCGCCTGAGCCGTCCTGATACTTTTGCTACTATTTATACTGCTACTTTAGAAACCTTTGTGGCAGACCAACTACCACCAAGGTCGCCAGTCCGATTATCTTGGCAATATTGGAATGGACAAGCTTGGTCAAAACTTACGGTCGAGGATGGCAGCGAAAATTTCACCCTTTCAGGATTAATTAAATTCTTGGTTCCGGCTGACTGTCAAACTAAAGCCGAGTTTGACTTATGGGAACGTTACTGGTTACGGGTACAGTGGGAAACAGGAGACTATCTCATTGAACCTAGAATCATCAACCTTGCCCTCAATACAACTTTTGCCAGCCAAACGATCACGATTGTCAAGGAAATTTTAGGTTCTAGTAACGGGTCAGAAAATCAAATTTTCCAAACGACTCGCTTTCCCGTCCTGCAAAACCCACAATTGGAGGTCAGAGAACCAGAAAAACCTTCAGAACTAGAGCTAGAGAGACTAAAACTGCAAGGAAATAGCAACCCGATTACCCCAATTCCCAATTCTCGAGAAGTCTGGGTACAATGGCAGCAAGTTGCTGATTTTTATGGCTCAAGTTCTCGCGATCGCCACTACGTCCTCGACCAGCTTACGGGCAAAATTCAGTTTGGTAACGGACGCAACGGGCTGATTCCGCCTCTGGGAACTGGTAATCTAAGGATAGCGCGGTATCAGACAGGCGGCGGTGAAGCGGGGAATAAACCTGTTGATAGTATTGTGCAACTGAAAACCACAGTTCCCTACATCGAGAAAGTAACCAACTTACAAGCGGCGGTGGGTGGAGCAGAAGCAGAGACCCTGGAATCCCTGCGCGATCGCCTCCCTGGAACCATCCGCCACGGCGATCGCGCCGTCACCCTAGAAGATTACGAAGACTTAGCCAAACTGGCTTCCCCAGAGGTAGTGCGGGCGAAATGCGTTCCCTTACGCAATCTGGTTGATGACCCACTGGATCTAAACCCTATCACACCGGGAGATGTTAGCATTATTATTGTCTCCCGTTCCACCGAGATTAAACCCTTGTCTAGTATAGGACTGCTCAACCGCGTCCAAGACTACTTGGAAACCTATGGGATTCCTACTGCCAATATCGCCGTAGTTGGACCTTTGTATCTCAGCGTGAGTGTCACCGCAGATATTGCCCTCACCTCTCTAGAAGGAGCAAGTGCAGTTGAGGGGGCGGTCAATCAAACTCTTACTCGCTTCTTACATCCCCTCACCGGTGGCTTAGATGGCAAGGGTTGGGACTTTGGTCGCAAACCGCACAATTCAGACTTCTACGCCCTGCTGGAATCTGTCTCCGGTGTGGACTATATCCGCTCTCTCAAGGTAGATCCCCCGGAAGATCTAGAAAGTTTGTCAGAGGAGGTGAAACAAGTAATGAAAACAAATCGCTTTTTAGTTTACTCCGGCAAGCATACTGTTAACCTGTTTTTTGAGAAATCCTGAGAAGTCAATATGCCGCTAGAATTACCTAACCTAGATGACCGCAGCTATGAGGATCTGGTGCAAGAGGCTCTCAGCCTGATTCCTAGCTACGCACCGGACTGGACAAATTATAATCCCTCCGATCCAGGCATAACCCTGATTGAGTTGTTTGCCTACCTCAGCGAACTGTTGATTTATCGGCTCAACCGGGTGACAGATACCAATCAATACGCTTTCTTGAAACTGCTGAATGGGCGAGATTGGCAGCCTTCACCGCAGAAAACCCTGAATGAAGAAATTCGAGAAACTGTGCTTAAGCTGCGGCAGTCAGAACGTGCCGTCACCTGCAAGGACTTTGAAAACCTAGCTTTAGCAGCAGACTCAAAGATAGCCCGTACTCGCTGCCTTCCCCGACGCAATCTAGTCTCAGAAAACCCGTTAAAGCCAGAAAAAAGACCCGGACATATCAGTGTGGTGATTGTTCCCTATGCCCCACCAGAAACTTTAAAACCCCAGCCGACAGAAGAACTAATTCAGAAAGTAACTAAATACCTCGAACCTCGACGGCTGTTAACTACAAGAGTACACGTAGTTGCACCGCGATATGTTGAGGTGGGAGTGCGGCTGACTCTACATCTTAACCGTGATGTCCGGGAAGCAGATATTCGTCCCAAAGCGATCACTATCTTGCAAAAGTTCCTCCATCCCCTGACAGGAGGTACAGACGGCAAAGGCTGGCCTTTTGGTCGAAATGTTTATGTTTCAGAAATTTACGAGTTACTTGACAAATTGGAGGGAATAGATTTTGTAACTGCTACCAACAAACAAGAAGAACTAACAGTAAGTGACCCTGACCGTTTGTTGCGAGACAATGGTAAACTGATAGCGATCAAAATTCAGCCAGAAGAAATTGTTGTTCCAGGTACTATCGCTCTGAAATTTGAGTCTCCCGTAAAGTAATCAAGAAATCGGAAGTTGGATTCTCATGCCTAGCACTCCTACCAGAACCCCCAGCAGCCTGCTCGAGTACCTCCCCGCCATTTACCAGGCAGACCCATTCCTCGGTCAATTTCTCTTGGCCTTTGAAAAGATACTTTTGGGAATTAAAGATGAAGTTCCCTTCCCTGAAATCGAGAATAACCGCAACTTCCCCCCCAATGGCTTAGAAGAAATTATTGCCGGAGTGGCGACTTATTTTGATCCCCAACAAACCCCTGATGAATTTCTCTCTTGGCTGGCGAGTTGGACGGCCCTTAGCCTGCGAGCAGATGTCAACCCCATTATCCAGCGACAGTTCATTGCCAATATTATTAAACACTATCAATTACGGGGGACAAAGACAAACTTAGAAGAACTGTTGCGGATTTTTGTTCTGGGTAAACCTAGCGTTATTGAAACCGCAGAGGCAGAATTTCAGATTGGGGTACATTCCACCATCGGGAAAGATACTTATTTGGGTGGTGGTCCGCCGCACTTTTTTACTGTTACTATCGCTTTAGCAGAAGAATTAAAGAGCAAACCCCAAGAGTTAGCACGACAGTTGGAAATTGCTAATGCACTGATTCAACTAGAAAAACCGGCACATACAGATTACAAACTTATACCGATTTATCCCGGAACTATCCAAATCGGCAATAAAGATTCCAGTGTTTTAGGAATCAACACTATCCTCGGAACCATGCCCACACAACCAACCACAAGTCCTTAAAATTTAGCAAATATCAGGAAATATGGAGATTAGAGATTATGGCAGAGATTAAGCGCCCAAATTATTTCACTTCCGAATTTTTGGTAGAAAAAGATTTCATCGACGAACAGACATATCACCGTGATATGCGCTATCGCCACAATCAATTACTTCATAGCTGGGGAGTAGTTGATGGATTAATTGTCAGCAAAACTGGTGACAAACAAGTTACCATCAGCCCCGGTATAGCAATTAATAAAGAGGGTAAAGAAATTATCCTACCCTCTGACCCACCACCGCAACCCCTCAACCTCACTGGGACTGGTGATATATATGTGACGATTGAGTATCAGGATGTCAAAGATGAGGCTGATAAAGATACCACCAGTGGTGTGACTGATCAATACAGGCGCATTACTGAACGCCCATTAGTCAAAAGCACGACATCACCACCAAGCAATGACGGTACGCTGATTCTGTTAGCAAAGGTAACACTTGCTAATGATAAGATCGAAGGAAATCCTGACAATTCCGTGCGGACATTCGCCAGTGCCAAAATTGCCTCCGGTAAGGTGACAATTGACCAACTCGCGGATAATTCGGTTAATGCTGCCAAAATTATTGATGGTTCAGTCGGCACCAATGAACTAGCTAACGGAGCAGTTAACGTTAACAAATTAGCAGATAATTTGAACTAGCTAACGGAGCAGTTAACGTTGACAAATTAGCAGACAATTCAGTTAATGCTGCCAAAATCATTGATGGTTCAGTCGGCACCAATGAACTGGCTAATACAGCAGTTACCCTTGAGAAATTAGCGGATAATTCAGTTAATGCTGCCAAAATCATTGATGGTTCAGTTGGCACCAATGAACTGGCTAATGGAGCAGTTAATGCTTACAAATTGTCTCCCTTGCAAGTTCAGGGAGAAGACTTTCAACGATGCCTCTATACCAATTCTTCCGCTTCTTCCAATGATTTATCTATCGCCCCTCTCGCTTGCGGGATTCAGAACAGTGCCAACGCATCGACTGCCGCGGTAGGCACTACTTCTAATTTCTCTTATGCCCAAAGTTTTGGGATCTTTAACAGTGCTAATGCTTCTACTACTGCTTCCGAATACTCGAACGTCTATAGTTACGGACTCTCTAGCTCTGCTAATGCTTCTAGCACTGCTTCCGGTTCTCAGATAGATAGTAACTATTACGGTACCTACGCCCAGAGTTACGGAGTAAGTGCCTCTGCCAATGCTTCTACCACTGGTAAACTCTCAAATGCTTATAGTTTCGGAGTTTCTGGCACCGCTTCTGCTACTTCTACAGAGCAATATGCCTTGAGTTACGGAGTTTATGGCAGCGCTTCTGCCAGCCAGGAAAGAGCGCAAACTTACGGAGTTTATGGTTTTGCCAATGCGGGGCAATCATATTCAAGTTCGCCAGTTTACGGAGTCTATGCCCAGGGCTATTTTTATCGTTCTACCCCTACTCAGATCCAGTCCCCAATATACGGGGTCTATGCCAGGAGTGATGTTTATAATGCTACTCAGGTAAACTCCTCAATATACGGGGTCTATGGCGAAGTAAGTGTCACTGCTACTGAGATCAAATATCCAGTTTACGGGGTCTATGGGTCTGCCTATGCTTCTCAGGCCAATTCCCGAGCCTACGGAGTTTTTGCATCTGCTAGCAATGGTGTTCCCTTATACGTTGCAGGGAAAGCGATTATTACAGGGGGTGTGTCAAGCGGACACATCACTGATCGCTTTATTAATCGCAGCGGACAGCGCTTGCGAACAGGGGATGTGGTCAAACTGAAAGGGACACCCATCGCCCGCTTTCAGGGGGAAAACAACAACGTTCCCATTCCCGAAGTCACCCTCGCCGATCAGGAAAATGACAACAAAGTCATCGGCATTGTCGATAGCGAAGCCATTCCAGGACCCGAGGTTCCTGACACCCGCATCGGAGCCGACGATCCCACTTTTATCGAAGATGGGGGCGATTTGTATGTGGTGATTTTAGGTACTTATGCTCACTGTAAGGTGGACGCTACAGAAGCCCCGATTGAAGTGGGTGACTTACTCACCTCCTCTAACAATCCTGGCCACGCCAAGAAAGCCACCGATCCCAAACTTGGCACCATTATTGGCAAAGCCTTAGAACCTCTGGAACAAGGAACAGGTTATATTGCTGTATTTGTGAATATTCAATAGGAGGGAATTATGCCTGTAGCATTCTTTCAAGTTCCGTTATCTGTACAGCCTAAAAGTGGCGGCACAGCGGAGATTCTTGTGCCTGAAGTCTTGCGCGATCTCAACTATGGCTTTGTTATTGTTAAAGAGGGAGCAGAAGAAGGGATTGTTCGCGTTGACGCATCCGAAACTGATTTAGAGAAAATCACAGGGGATGCAAATTGTACAAGACTTGACTCAGAAACCATGAAAGCTCTGTACGATAGTTATCCCCAACCCAAGCTGAAGCAGCAGTATCAAACAAAAGTACCCATACCTCAACCTTTGCCAGCAGCAGGGGAAGCTATGCAACAGGCCATCCCTCAACCTCCCCAAGTAGCAGGGGAAGCTATGCAACTCCCACCCCCTCAACCTCCCCAAGCAGCAGTTGGGGGCAATATTACAGGACAACAATTCGAGACGGATGAACAAGGCAATCCTGTTGTGATTACCTTGCAGACAGTCCGCTCAGGATTTTATCTGATTGATGTACCAATTGTAGAAAAACTCTAATACCACAGGAGTAGAATTATGACTTGGCAAATTGATGATGATCTCTATGTCACTGGAAAGACTGGACTTGGCATTGATAACCCCCAAGAAAGATTAGAAGTCAATGGCAAAATTAAAACTACAGATTTACAGGCCAGTGGCATCGTACAAGCACTCTCCTTTCAAGGAGATGGCTCAAACTTAACGGGAGTGGTTAAAAAAGCCGGAGATACGATAACCGGGGCGCTGACGGTGCAAAATAATCTTACCGTTACTGGCAATGTCGGCATTGCCACCACCGTCGCTCCTACTGAAAGATTAGAAGTCAATGGCAATGTTAAAGCTAACTTCTTTCTCGGAGATGGTTCAAGCTTAACGGGAGTGGTCAAAAACCTCGACTCAGTAGTTAAAAAAGTCGGAGATACGATGACCGGGGCGTTGACGATTAACCAAGGAACACAGTCTAGTTTTGGCGGACATCTCTTTCTCAGCAAAATTGATGGTTCCCCGGGTCGAGGTCGGTGGCATATTAACATTGCTCCCAATAATGCTCTCAATTTTGTCGAGACTGGTATTGCTGACTATCGGTTAACTATTGCACCAGGAGGAAATGTTGGTATTGGGACAAATCCAATGGCTACGCTGCATATTAAGCAGACAGCAAATAATTCGGGAATTCGTTTAGATGAATTTGGCAGTTCACGATATTTCAATATTGCTTATGAAGGTCAAGGAAATATTCATTTTTACCATCAAAATAATATAGGACAATGGATGGGGCCAGATGGTACATGGAAGCATAATTCAGATATATCGCTAAAGAAAGATATATCGAGCATGAATAATATACTAGATAAGGTGATTCAGCTTAATCCTGTTCACTTTACCTGGAAAGATAGCAATCTAAGTAATATTGGCTTTATAGCACAGGAGGTACAGCAGATTTTTCCTGAACTGGTTAGCTCAGTCAATAGAAATGGAGATAATCTGAAAGGGTTATCTTATGATTCTTTTGGCGTAATAGCTATCGCGGCTATTAAAGAGATGAAAAGTAAGTATGATCAAGAAATCAAGATTCTGCAAGAGCAAATAAAAATTCTGCAAGAACAAATTGCAAAAATTCTGACAGAAAAATCAAAGCTTTAGAGTCTCAATTCCAAAAAATTCATCAAACATAAGGAGGTGATTTTAAAATGTCCGACCAAAATCTCAAAAGCCTTGCTTTTATTGTATTGGACTGTTTCAGCTAGTTAGGGCTGGCTGAATAAGCATCTTCATCGGCCCGCGTCCTGTAGGGGCGAAGCATTCGGGCAATAACCTATCGGTGAAACCGTAGATTTTCTATCCGAATGCTTCGCCCGTACTTTTTCAGCAAACCCTAGTTAAGAATTTACATCTTGCAGTACATTAACCCAAGGAATCAACAGGTAATTTGTATGTATTAGCAGCAGACAGTCCGCTCAGGATTTTATTTGATTGATGTACCAATTCTAGAAAAAACCTAATACCACAGGAGTAGAATTATGACTTGGAAAATTGATGATGATCTCTATGTCACTGGAAAGACTGGACTTGGCATTGATAACCCCCAAGAAAGATTAGAAGTCAATGGCAATGTTAAAGCCACCTCATTTCTCGGAGATGGTTCAAGCTTAACGGGAGTGGTCAAAAACCTCGACTCAGTAGTTAAAAAAGCCGGAGATACGATGACCGGGGTGCTGACAATTCAAAATAATCTTACCGTTACTGGTAATATCTCAGGCAACATTGATGCTGTAAATATTACTTCAGGAATCTTAAGTGTTGACAGGATTCCCAGCTTAGTAGCAACAAGAGGAGAAAATACCTTTACGGGGACGCAAAGTATCAACGGCGATTTATCAGTACAAGGAGAGATTAACTGGGGGAATAGTAGTAGATTGCAGGCCGATCAAGGAGGTAGTATTGAGCTTGGTGGAGATACCTCTACACCAGGTGGTGGCACACCCTACATCGACTTCCATTTTGCTGGACTGACCCAAGATTTCAATACTCGAATCATCAATGATGCCAATGGCAGACTTTCCCTAGTTGCTCAAGAGATTTGCCTATCTAGCGGTGGCGGCGGTACACCAGTTGGCGCGATGAGTATAGATGTAGGAACTTTTGGGACTATGGAAAATGCTGTCAATAGTTATTTTTTCCGAGTCAGAGATATTGGCGCTGGACCGAGTACCCCCTTTTATATTCGAGGTGATGGTCAAGTTTTTGGACAGTTCGCCCAAAGTTCTTCCAAAGAACTAAAAGAAAATATTGGCCTGCTTTGCCTCCAGGAAGCAGCTCAAATCTTAGCAGGACTCAATCCCGTTAAGTTCAATTACAAAACCGATAGTGACCAACATCAAAATATCGGATTTATCGCTGAAGATGTACCGGAATTGTTGGCAACTTCTGATCGAAAAGGAGTGAGCATTATGGACATTGTTGGCGTATTAACAAAAGTCTTGCAAGAGCAACAAAAAACAATCTTAGAATTGGCAGAAAAAGTCAAATCTTTAGAAGCAAAAATTCCTAATTGTGATTTGGGATGAGCAGACAGAGTTAAAAAATAAGTAATGGCCGCCAAAGACTTATTCCATCAGGCTGTGAAACAGGCACTCCTAAAAGAGCAGTGGGTAATTACAGCAGATCCACTGAAAATTAAGATTGAGGGAGTGAGATTTGAGATCGATTTAGCAGCAGAAAAGATATTGGCGGCTGAGAAAGAAGAACGCAAAATTGCTGTTGAAATCAAAAGTTTTCTTAATAACTCGGTGCTGACTGATTTTCATGTCGCATTGGGGCAGTTTTTAAACTATCGACTTGCCCTACAAATGAGTGAATCGGATAGGATGCTATATCTAGCAGTGCCACTTGATACTTTTGACTCTTTTTTTCAAGAACGGTTTGTTCAAGAAGCATTAAAAATATATCAAGTCAAGCTGATAGTTTACGAACCACAAAAGGAGATAATTCTTGTATGGAAAGAATAGATTATTACCGTCAATGTATCCGTAATATACTCACTGAAAAAGCAGCAAAAGAAGCCGACAATCCAGATATTGAATGTCAATTAATTTTTGATAGAGAAAATGACCACTACCAGTTACTAGATATAGGCTGGCAGGGGCTGAAAAGAGTTTATAATTGTTTCATACATTTAGATATAAAGGAGGGAAAAATTTGGATTCAGCGGAATATGACTGAGACAGATATTGCCAAAGAATTAGTAGAAATGGGTGTATCCAAGGAAGATATTGTCTTGGGTTTGCATCCAAGCTATAAGCGCCCTTATACAGGCTATGGAGTCGCCTAAGCTGTTCATCATTATAATATAATACAGCAACAAAAAAACTCTGTGTCCTCTGTATCTGGTGTGGTGTTTATTATTGTGTAGAATTTTAATGAAACAATAAAAGGAGGTGAGCGTAAATGGCTTATAGCAATTTCAAATTAGATGAATTAGTAAAGATTTTCAATTTAACCATTCAGGAAAACTCTGAATTATTTGATACCATTCCGGAAGTAGAGGGTAGTGAATATTTAATGACAACCCTCCAGGAAACAGTCGATTTAGCAGTAGCTATCAACACCGAAAAAGCTCGTTCAGAAATGATTATTGCTCCTGTCTTATTAGAGTTGCGAAGAAAATTAAAACACCAAATTAGTCTATTTTCTGGAGTTGATTTTACTGTAGATTTCAGCCAAGGCTTGAACGGTATTTGCGACTTTATTATCAGTAAAAATCCAGAACAGTTATTTATTCGTCAGCCGATTGTTACAATTGTCGAAGCGAAAAATGAAAACTTAAACTCAGGATTTGGTCAGTGCATTGCTGAAATGATCGCCGCTCAAATCTTCAATCAAAGAGAAGGTAATGAACTTCCTGCTATTTACGGAGTAGTGACGACTGGAACCATCTGGAGGTTTTTAAAACTTGTCGGTAAAACAGTTGAGATTGATTTGAGTGAGTATTACATCAAAGACATCAACAAAATTTTAGGCATCTTATATCATGCTATCATCAATAAAGAGCCAGGAGAGTAGATGATTTATGAAACCAGCGATAATTAATCTGCCCAACCATTGCAAAATCAGCCAACAACAGTTTAAAAAACTAGCAATAGCCAACCGAGAACTCCGCCTTGAACGCAGTAATACCGGCGAATTAATCATGATGTCACCTACTGGAGGAAGCACAGGGAAATACAACGTTAAACTCGCCAGTCGTTTTGTCATTTGGAACGAACAAACCCAATTAGGAGAGGTTTTTGATTCCTCCACAGCATTTAGCCTTCCCAATGGCGCAAACCGTTCTCCTGATGTCGCTTGGGTTAGTCGAGAACGATGGAATTGTCTAACCCGCGAACAACAAGATACCTTTCCCCCATTATGTCCTGATTTTGTCTTAGAATTGCGCTCTAAAACAGACAAGATGAAACCCTTACGGGAGAAAATGCAGGAATACCTAGCCAACAAAATGCGCTTAGGCTGGTTAATTGATACCAAAAATAAACTTGTCGAAATTTATCGCGCTGATCAACCCGTAGAAGTCTTAAAGAAGCCTGCTACTTTATCAGGAGAAGATATTTTACCCGGATTTGTTCTTAATTTACAATTTTTGTGGTACGATCTAGAAACCCTAGTTTAAAAACTAACTTTTCCCACGATTTATTCCTATGAAAGAACAAATCAAAGAACGCATCGAACAACTCAAAGCCGAATATGAGTCCGGTCAAAAAATGTTAGCTGATCTAGAAATACAAGAGTCTAATCTAAGAACTACCATGATGCGCATCAGTGGCGCTATTCAAGTATTAGAAGAATTACTTGCTAAAACCGAGGAAGAAGAAAATCTTGACATTGTTGAAATAGCCGACATTAAAGATGATTGACCACAACAAAAAAAACTCTGTGTCCTCTGTGTCTCTGTGGTGTTTATTATGGTTATCGAGGCTAGTAAAGCCTGGTCGGAAAATCTGTTACCAGCTTTGCAGTGGTTAGACAAACTGCTAGAAAAAGCAGTAGTTGCCGCTCAAGCAACCTATGCCAAAGACCCAACAACTGAAGCCTATCAAGGTCTTTATCTCACGCAGGAAGATGTAGAGCAATTGTTAGTGCGCCAGCCAGGAGATCCTGTCCTGAAACTCGGAGGAGAAGCTTGGGAGCCATCCTTTTCTGAGTTAGCAGTTAAAGCATCGCGCCTGGCCTGGCTCAAACAAACCTTTGACCTGTCTGACTTCGACCTCGCGCTAATCGTGATTGCCCTCGCTCCCGAACTCGACCTGCGCTACGAAAGGCTTTACGCCTACCTCCAGGACGACGTAACTCGCAGGCGACCCACAGTAGATCTCGCCCTCAACCTGCTGTGTTCTTCAGCCCCAACCAAGCTGTGGCAAAGGTCTCGGGTTGCCCCAGACGCGCCCCTAATCCGCCATCGACTGCTCCATTTATTGGCCGACCCCCATCAGGTGCAGCCTCCCTTACTTGCTTGCTACCTCAAGCCGGATGAGCAACTAATCCGCTACCTGCTCGGACAGGAGGGACTCGACTCCCGATTGGCAACATTCTGTGAGCTAGTAGGCCCAAGGGGAGAACGGTCGTCACCGTTGTTAGATGCCAAAATCCAGCAAGCTTTAATCGCCTTGGCACTCCAGGCGAGGGAAGCCAATCAGCCTTTACACCTTTACTTTCACGGTCCCCAGGGAGTGGGAAAGCGCCAAGCAGCAGAAGCGATCGCCCTCAAGTTGGACATGAGGCTGTTAGTAGCAGACATCGCCACAGCGATCGCCGCGAAAACCGAGCTAGAGTCAATCTTGCCTCTGCTCTTGCGAGAAGCCCAGTTTCAAGATGGGGTGCTGTATCTCCAGGGAATCGACGCACTCGGTTCCCAAGAGCAGGTAAACAACTATCAGCGCCTGTGGGAGGCGATCGCCCAATTTCCCAGCATCGCCATCATAGGAGGAGTAGCGCCAAGCCTGTCAGAAATTCCTGGCTCCACCCGCACCATTCTTCCCGTCTCCTTTCCCCTACCCGACTTTGCCCAACGTCGGGACAACTGGCAAGCCTATCTCTCCCAGTCTGGCATCAGCCGACCGGCCCAGGAGCTAGATACCCTCGCTGACCGTTTCCGCCTCACTCCTGAACAAATTGGCGATGCAGTCGCCTCAGCCCAGCACCAGGCTCGCTGGCAAGCAGCCCAAGCATCCCAGGAACCCCCTCATTCCTTAAGCTTAGAAGACCTGTTGGCTGCTGCTCGCGCCCACTCAGGTCAAGCCCTGACTTCCCTAGCCCGCAAGATTTCCCCTCGCTCCACCTGGAACGATCTGATCCTCCCATCCGAGGGGCTAACTCAACTCCAAGAAATTTGCCATCAGGTCAAACACCACCACCTCGTTTGTGGTCAGTGGGGTTTCGAGGAGAAACTCTCCCTCGGCAAAGGACTAAATGCCCTCTTCTCTGGCTCACCTGGTACGGGTAAAACAATGGCGGCCGAGGTCATCGCCAAGGAGTTGCACCTTGACCTCTATAAGATTGATCTCTCCCAAGTGGTCAGTAAGTACATTGGCGAGACGGAAAAGAACCTAGAGAGGATTTTTACCGCCGCTCAGAGTGCCAATGCCATCCTCCTATTTGACGAAGCAGATGCCCTCTTTGGCAAGCGCTCCGAGGTTAAGGATGCCCACGATCGCTACGCTAATCTTGAAATTGCCTATCTGTTGCAGAAAATGGAGGAATACGAAGGGGTGACGCTCCTAACCACCAATTTGCGGCAGAATCTAGATGAAGCCTTCACTCGGCGCATCCGTTTCATTGTCGAGTTTCCCTTTCCTGAAGCGGACTACCGCCTGCAAATCTGGCGGCGCATCTGGCCCAAACAGACACCCCTGGCAGCCGATGTGGATCTCGAAGGCATGGCGCGGCAATTCAAGCTGGCAGGAGGTAATATTCGCAACATCGCCCTGGCGGCTGCCTTCCTCGCCGCAGAAAACAGCCAGTGTGTGACGATGAAACATCTACTGCAAGCAACCAAGCGGGAGTTTCAGAAGATGGGAAGACTGATTGGGGAGGAGGAGTTTTTGCCATTTAAACAAAAATAACTGGAAAAATATTCCGTAGGGGCGCATTGCGTGCGCCCATCACCCTATTTCCTAGCCAAAGGGGAAAGCCAAATTAAATCTAACATTGTCAAGCTAATGCCTCAATTAAAAATCCATCTCCATTGTTCTGCCAAGTATCATGGATCAAGAAAGCCAAACCGGGATTAATCCAGCCATGCCTGATGACCTTGCCCGACACCATGAGGTGGCAAAGGGCCTAACTTATCTCCATGCACGCACAAATGCCACGGCAGGGCGCACCCTAGAAGCCGCCTCCTTCGTCTATGCGCTCATCGAACTGCTGACAGAAAAAGGCTTACTCGATCTTGACGAAATTGACACAAGGAAAAAGCAGGTAGCCCAGCGACTGCTCAAACGTTTCCTACAGCAAGATCCGGGCGTTTCCTTGCAGGAACCAGAACAAGATAAATATACCTTTTCCCAACCCGTCGCCATTGACTGCGAAAATCGGGTACATTTGTGCCAGGCTGCCTGCTGCAAAATGGTTTTTCCCCTTTCGCGCCAAGACATCGAAGAAGGAGTCATCCGCTGGGAGTTGAGCCAACCTTATGTTATTGCCAAAGGTGCGGACGGCTATTGTCACCACTTTGATCGCCAAAGTTTAGGCTGTACGGTGCATTCCCAGCGCCCCATCCCTTGCCGAGCCTACGATTGCCGCAACGACAGGCGCATCTGGCTCGACTTTGAAAATAAAATTGTCAATCCTAAGCTCAACGAGCCAAACTGGCCCCACAACTTGAGTGCAGAAGAAATGGAACTTCCCGGGGGTGAAATTTAATGATCCACGACCTTGACGATACGCTTAAAGAATTGCTGGTGCAAAAAGTACCACTCGATCCTAATGCGATCGATATCAAGTTTGAAGTGCCGAACAAAGACGACTGGAATCCCAAGCCGAATAAGCCGACAATTAATTGTTTTCTCTACGACATCCGCGAGAATCACGAGTTACGCAGCAATGAGCGCTATCTCACTCGCAACGGAACCACAGGAACAGGAACCGAAAAAATTGCCCCCACTCGTATTGATTTATCCTATCTAATTACCGTTTGGACAACCGATGTCGCCGACGAACATCGACTGTTAGGCAATATTTTGCAGACCTTATTGAGCTATCCAATTTTGCCAACAGAAGTCCTCAAGGGGCAAATAGCCAATCAATCTCTACCTCTCCGCGCCTGGGTTTCCCAACCTGAACGCACCCCGAACGCCTGGGATTTTTGGGGAGCGCTTGACGGACGGATGAAAGTGGGGATTAGCTACATGATAACAGTTGCCGTTGAACCCTTTGCGCCAGTTGATGTTCATTTGGTAACAGAAAAAGTTCTCAAAGTCGAGTCAAAGTAAGTAGTTAAGCTGTTGCATATTAGACCTCTCCAGAAAAGATTTTGATAGGCTCTTAGTAAGGGCTTCAGCCCTTATGTTGACAATTGTTGGAGAGGTCTATTTAGGGCTGGGCATCTTCATCGGCCCGCGTCCTGTAGGGGCGAAGCATTCGGGCAATAACCTATCGGTGAAACCGTAGATTTTCTATCCGAATGCTTCGCCCGTACTTTTTGCTGCAAACCCTATTTAAACATTGTTAATGATTTACAGAGTAATCGCTGATCTTGTCGGGTACGTTAATGAAATGTAACGCACCGAATTAATGCTTATTTATTTCCCCCAAAATATCTCAATTTTTGACAAAAGCGCTTGATTTTCGCTGCGTTACGCTACCATAAAATAACAGAAGATCTTGACAATCCCTTGGAGAACCCCCTTGGCAACACTGACCGACATTGGCAAACTGATCGCCATCGATCCCCATAATAATCGTCCTGTACTCGCAGGAACAAGAACATCTGTTCGGAAAATCGCCGGTTTATATAACCAAGGTAACAACGCCGAAGAGATAGCTAGAAGATTAAATCATTTAAATATCACTCAAATTTATGCAGCATTAACCTATTATCATGCTAATAGAGAGGAAATAGAGCGAGACATAGCAGCCGAACAAACTGCCTATGAAGAACTCGCCAAACAACATTATCAAAAAAAACAACTCCTAGAATGACCAAAATTCGTCTGTATTTAGATGAAGATACGATGGATAGCGATCTTCTAACGGCTTTACGTCGTCGCAACGTTGATGTTATATCGACTGAAGAAGCTCAAATGTTATCCAGTAGCGATGAAGAACAATTACAATGGGCATTAAAGCATCAGTGCGTGACTTATAGCTTTAACGTGCGAGACTTTTATAAAATCCATACTAATTGGATTGATAACAGACAAAATCATTCAGGAATTATTTTAGGGGTTCAAAACTATTCCATTGGTGAACAAATGCGTAGAATTTTGCGAATAATTGCTAGTAAATCAGCAGAAGATATGAAAAATCAAGTCGAATTTCTGAGTGCTTGGGGAGAAGAATAGCACGCTCGCACTACGGATGCAAGCTTTGTCATCTAAATGTAATACCAAATCCACCTTAGCGAAAATTTTCGATTTAAAACCCCGTCCTTTGAGAACGGCTTTGTGCTAGGATGATAAAATAGTGGCCAAAGGGCATGAGGAGAATTTTCATTGCCTTGGAGAAACTGTCAGACTACTTTTGATACGAGGTGTGCCATGCGTGATCGCCAATCGACCCCCGACACCAAATCCCAGCACTCCCAGCCGACTAAGGAACGGGAAGCACAGAGGGCGACTGCCCAAGAAGATGTTCTGGCAACCCAACAAGACCCCCTAACACAGGCCATCAGTCGGATTGGCAGTGCTCCCTCTGCCAAAGTTCATGCTGACTTGCTCAGTCGGGCGACCTCAGACTACCCTGCCCGCAGCCGCCAACTGATGCTCCAGATGCAACGGCAGTACGGCAATCGCTATGTGCAGCGGGTGATGGAACTGTCACGCCAAGGGGAGGGAGAAGCCGAAGCCACGCCAGAAGTGGAAGCAGCGATTGAACAGGCGCGGGGTGGAGGGCGATCGCTCGATTCTGGCATCCAGCGACAAATGGAATCTGCTTTTGGCACCAATTTCAGTGGGGTGCGGGTGCATACCGACAGCACGGCTGATGCCCTCAATCAATCCCTCAGCGCTCGTGCTTTCACCACAGGACAAGACATCTTCTTCCGCCAAGGGGAATACAATCCAGGTAGTTCTAGTGGCAAGGAATTGCTGGCCCATGAACTGACCCATGTGGTGCAGCAGGGGAAAGGTTTACGCAGCAAGTTGACAGTTGGCGAACCTAGGGATGAGTATGAGCAGGAGGCTGACAGGATAGCGCGCCAGGTTGTCGATAAGATTAATTCATCTAGTTTAGACCAGCCAGTCCAACGCCAGTGTGAGTGTGGGGGAAAAGAAAAAGAACTGGAAGAGAGTGTCATACACTACGGTCAGACGGTTGTGCAGCAAACTTCCCTTCAAAGTAACATCACAAAGGCAGTGCAAAGAGCCAATAGCTATAATGACTGTACGGCTCCTCAAAGAACAGCAATAGAAGATGCTTATAATCGAGCAATAGGAAAAGTCAATGCATCTGTTGCAGCCTTAGCAGCAGCCCATGCCAGCCATCCTACCATAGACCCTCATGTCAGAGCACTGCTGAATAGGCATTTTCATACTACTGATAAAGATGACATTAGAACAATTCACAATAGATTTCAAGATATCCAACGGGCATTTGCTAGAGGCATCAATTTTGAATGCGAAACTGATTGTGAAGCGGGTGTCGGTGGTTATGTTTATCGGTTTTTGTTCTGGCATGTAGGTCGCGTCCATATTTGTTTTAATTTGTTTAATACATCCCCAGCCCTAATACAAGAAGCTATCATAATTCATGAAGTGGCTCACCGCTTTGCTGGGGTCGCTGATAAAGCATACGTTTGGCAGGGAAATTACGCGACTTTAACTTCTAAGCAAGCAATGGATAATGCAGATAGCTATGCTAATTTTGCCATTGAATTATAAGTGATTTTTTCAAGACTCAACTTGACTGACTAACTTGAAAGTAAAAATAATGGTGTGGGTTGCAGCTTTAATTCTTTTATTAAGTACAATTACTTCTTGTATGGCAATGAACTCTAATGATTACACATCTGTAAAAGGTGAGTTTTTAACAAGGCAAAAACTCGCCCAAAATCTGAACGAGAATCCTAAATGCGTAGTCGAGGTTGGCAATAATTTTATTATTAAAGTTAACTTGACAGAAACAAAGAATTTCTTGAAAACTGAGTCAAGATATGTTAAGGAATTGTTAATTGAATTAAAAGATATACCTTCTAGCCAGCAAAGAATAATTGTACCTGACAATATTGTCAGTATGTGTTATCAAGAAGGAGTTCAGTACTTAGTATTTGAAGCTTATCAAGGACAAGGATGGATTGATTTTGAGGAGGTTGATATAAATAAAAAAAAGATAACAGGAAAACTGAATTTATCACTAATAAACTTGATTGATTCAGCAGATTTAGAAAAAACTAAAAATTTGCAATATCATTTGCAGTTACAAATCAAGTAATTTAATTTGTCTATTTTTTTGTTGTATGTTTGTTGTATGAATGAAGTATCTAGTAATCAACTAAAACAGGTAGCAGATTGGAAAATCTTAATACCAAATTTGAATAATTTATTTTTACCTGAAGTGGATTTTTCAAATCTGGATTTATCTGAATGCAATTTTACTGATTCCTATCTTCCCAATGCGAATTTTCAAAACACTGATTTAAGAGGTGCAAATTTTAGTAATGCATTGTTAACTCGTGCTAATTTTGAAAAAGCAAATTTGCAAAATGCTAATTTTGCAAATGCGTATTTAGTAAGGGCTAATTTTTTAGATGCTGAGTTAGGCAATGCTAATTTCGTAGGAGCAAATTTAGAATCTTGTGCTTATCCTATGAATTGTGCTGGGTTTTTCCGAGTTAAGCATAGTCCAGAAAATATCAGCGATTTTCTGACATTATTTTCTCTCTTAGAAGAAGTTGATGAAGAACTTCTAAAAGCCGTTGAACCCTGGGTTAATAAAAACTTGAGCGTACCTAGAACATCAAGTCAGTGCGATCACCCATCGTCGTAGGTTGGGTTAAGTGCGATCGCCAATCTTGTAGGTTGGGTTGAGGAACGAAACCCAACATCATAAATGTTAAGATCATAGAAAAATTTCCCCAAAAACTTACTATTAAATGCCAACCCATGAACAAGCTATTGCCTCAGTCTGTGTCTGTCAATCTCTCTCAGATATGTTGCAGCCTATCCACTTGTTTAGATACGATCCACTCTATAAATACATTTATATTTTAGCTGGAATCAATGAGGGAATAGAAATTATAATTTTTGAAGAGGGAAACTGGGAGTTTTACGAAGATGACGAAACCTAACTTTAAACAAATGACTCGTAAAGAATTAAAAACTTATATCAGACAAAACCCTACGGATGATGAGGCGATTAGAGAATTATTTGTCAATCGTCGTAGTCCTAATGCTAAAATATATCCTTATCCCTATAACATGACCAAAGAAGAGTTAGACAATGTTTTTCGCCCTCAGTGCGATCGCCCATCGCCGTAGGTTGGGTTAAGTGCGATCGCCGCTCTTGTAGGGTGCGTTAATAAAATGTAACGCACTACAATATAATACAATATACAAAAGCTCAAGGATGGGGAGTCTGATAATTTGCCAACCTCAGCACAAGCGATTCAAGCAGTTATTCTTTGTCAGTGGTTATCTAATGGTTATCAACCTATCAACATTTTTCGCTATGATACCAAATTAAAAACGATTTATATTCAAGGGGGTGTCAATGATGAAATAGCATTGGTAATCTATTCTGATGGAAACTGGAGGTTTTTCTCATGACTGATTTAACTCAAATGACAGTAACAGAATTAAAACACTATTTATCAGAAAATCGCAATAATGATGATAAATTTAGTGAAGCACTAGCAGAATTATTAAAGCGCGATCCAAATCCTGTAATTTATTCTAAAGATATGCCTTTAGAAGAACAAAAACGAATTTTCATGGAAAAAATTACAAAACATTAGTGCGATCGCGCTCTTGTAGTGATCGCTGCTCTTGTAGGGTGCGTTAACGAAGTGTAACGGACCGTATTAATGGGTGGTGTGTTACGCTATCGCTGTCCAGCATCCGTGACCCGTCAACCAACATTTATAATGTAAATATTACGTTTAGAAGGATAATTGCCTAAAAAAATCATGCTTAACTCGATTGAAGCTTTATTTGACGGTCAAGTATTTCATCCAGATCAACCCGTCGCCTTAAAAGCAAATACCCGTGTCCGCATCATTATCGAAAATTTATCATCAGAAGAAAACGAATTAACCTCTTTTTTAGATACAGCAGAATCGTTGAATTTAGACGGACCTTCTGACTGGTCTGCGAATATAGATCATTAGGCGTTGTCAGATGTAAAGATGAATCAAGCAAAAGTGTAGGGAACTGGAACATCCTTAAACTTAAGGTAATGAACTAGAAGCGGTAGGGAATTTTCTAACATTTTGACACATTT
>VYLQ01000073.1_pt1 | contig 28495 bp, 24 predicted proteins | sample 5115351 | NCBI WGS metagenome assembly VYLQ01 (sample SAMN12291776, study PRJNA351875) | freshwater metagenome | isolation source: freshwater lake | place: USA: Michigan, Lansing Lake | collected 2013-08-14 | reverse complement strand
TTTTTCTCTGAAAATTAGGTAATTGACCAGATGAAAATTGGTAAAACCCTACACCCTACACCCCACACCCCACACCCTACCCCCACGAGAAACTTTTTCAGCATACCCTAAGTATAATTACTCACTTGCATAAATGAGATGCTCCCCGCTTCTCCTTCTCTGCTGCCCCGGGAGAGTGCTTCCACAGAGTCAATGCCACTGCCTGCTTGACATCCCCCCCCTGAACGGTTACCAAATCAGAAAGTAAAAGTCGTGCGGATAGTACCGATAACTAAGGTGGAATTGTTGTTATTTGAGTTAGGAGAAGTAATCACGATTATCCCTGGAGTAAGGGCAATATTATCAGTGAGTTTCCACTCATAAAATCCTTCGATATGAAAGGAAGTATCGGGATCATTAGTGGAACTACCATCATTTAATCTAATGCTAGAATTAGATACCCAAGGCTGCATACCAACAATAAGACCCGCCGTATTTCCTTCCTTAAATAAATCAGGAAAAGCCAAAGTTACCGCCCAATTCCAGATATCTAAATCCCCGCGTTCTAGTTGTCCGTCTAAAGTGCTAAGAGTTCTCGCTTTTGTGTAACCCCCCCAACCACCGAGGACAAAACCATCGACAATTCGCCAACTAAATTGTAAACCCAAACTATTATTAATTGTCGGGACAGCCTCCCCGAATAGTTCTTCAGTGAAAAATTGGAAATTCGATCGCTGGCTTCCCGTTCCCGTATCTAATTGGTTATAACCATGAAAGTAGGATAAAGCAATGCCAAAATTCTCGTCTGGAACATAACCCACCTGCGCTAGGGCAGTATAGGAACCGTTAAATAAACCCGCTCCTGGGTTAGGATCGTTAGCATCTCCGGCAAGATAACCGGCGCTGAATTGCAAAGCCCCATAATTACCCTGTAAACCGAGTCCAGTTTGTCCGGGGGCAAAATAAAGGGGATTGCGGGTACCAAAAGCCGAAAGCGCCCCACTAGCGCCATCTCCATCCAAAAAGTTGAGGGTATTGGTAAAGTCATCTTTAGCACCTCCCGTCGCTTCTAACCAGAGTTGGATATTTTCCGTTACGGGGAAACTGTAGTTTAAAACTTCTAGCAGTAAATCATTGCCGTCGGGTTGGGTAAAGGCTAAGGTACTTTGAAAAGTTCCGGTGGTATCGGCTAAATCGGCAATATTTCCCGTTGCTAGACGGGTATAGAGTAAATCTTTGCCTGTGAAGCTAGTATTTAATTCTAAACGGGCCCGATAACCAAAAGCTGGTACTTGGGGAATCCCTTCACCACCGTTTTTTTCTCCTGTGGCTACCCCATATAATGCCATCACCACTTCCCCGGTTAATTTAGTGGTGGTGGAAAATTGATTATTTTCCAGAAAAGCGACTCGATTTTCTAAGTTATCAACTCTTGCCCCTAATGCCACTAATTCTGTTTCGAATTCGCTGACTAATCGCTTGATTCTGTCTAGATCTTCTTTGAATACCGCCACTCCTTCTTGAATCAATCTTTCTAGGGTATTTAAGCAGGAATTCAACCCCGCGGCAAATTCCCAACGAGTTAAAGCGCGTTCACCGCGAAAAGTACGGTCAGGATAACCTACTATGCAACCATACCTCTCCACGAGACTTCTTAATGCCTCAAAAGCCCAGGCGGTGGGAGAAACATCCCGCAATTGATTCACCGTCGTCACCTGTGCCATAGGGTTACTAGAGAGGTTTTCGAGACTATTAGCCAGTACAGGACTAGAAAAACCCAGTAATATCGCTGCTGTTAGGAAATTTTGCTTGATTTTCATTGCTGTCTCCCACACTTACAAGAATGATTATTGTTCTCAATATAATCAGGTTAGCAAACTGTTGCTAAAATTTTCAAGTGTTATACTAAATACCCTTTAAAAGGTATATGGGCGCAGGGGTTCCTTACGCCCCTACAGTAGGGCAAATTGGTTTTCTGTAAGGTCGTATGCCATACACCCTTCCTTAGATAACTTTTGCTGAAATTAATGCTAATACCCATGGAACTTTGTTCCAGGATGTTTCTGGCATTGCCGCAGGGTCTCAAGTTGGTTTTACAAAAGGCCCCCAGAGAAGAAGACAATTGAGTGAATCACAGCCAAAAAGCTGAATACTGACTCCTGAATACTGTCTACTGCCAGAAGCGGCAAAACTAAGGGTTTCAACCTAGACGCAGTTTAGTGATAATTCTTTGACAATAGAGTTGAATTCCTTGCCACTTGGCTAGGGAGAATTTTGGTTTAATGGGAAGGATCAGTAAAGACATAAAACTCATCCGCAGCAAGCGATAAACAAGGATAGTTAAAGTCGTATGTTTTTCGAGACTGAGAAGATAACTATAGATATTATGAGTTAGTCTTAGATAACCATAGCGTCGGGTGATAGAAGATGGTTCATGAATGATTTTAATCTGATTGGTAACAACAACTAAATAGCCTTGGTTTGCGTATCTTCGGGAAAAATCAAAGTCTTCGTAGTAGAGAAAGTAATCGGGATCGAAATGGGGACAAGTGGAAAAATTAGAGAAATTAATTAATAAACTGCATCCCGTCACCCAGTCGGGAATAAGATAGGGTTTATCTCCATAGTCTAAGGATTCCTCTACTACGTTAATTGTGCCGATTTTGGCATTGAATTTTCCCCAACCAAACCAGATTTTACCATCCGGTTCGTAAATTTCTGTACCGGCGATGGCAACTTCGGGATATTGCTGAAAAAATTTGCTTGCTTTCTCCAGAGAGTCCGCTAATAAGTAAGCGTCGGGATTAACTAACCAAACGATAGCTTCTCTGTCTTGCTGATAAATCCAATTAAGTCCCAGATTACATCCTTTCCCAAATCCTAAATTTTCCCCCGCTTCAATAATCTTGACTCTTTCAGCTGCTAAAGATTGGATATTTTTATCTTCAGTGGAATTGTTAACAATGATGAGAGTAGCAGATAAGTTATCGTTGAGGGAAGCGATTAAACGCTTAATTAATTCCCCGCAATTATAGTTAACCGTTAATAGATAAATCATTATATAGCGTTTTTCAGTCTGCTGAGGTACAAAAGTTATGGGTTTTAGGCAAAAGGGAAGAAAAATAGGTGTACCTCACTAGCTTAGGAAATGCTATAGATAAAAGGTAGGAGTCAATGGCAATTAACAATGGTTAGAGAATAGCTTTTCCGTGAGAATTACTTTTTCCGAAGACGACAGAGATTAAAGTTTTCGATTTTGGTGGGAAAGGGTTGACAATTTTGGAAGTCAATAACAAGATTTTCTTTCGCTAAATCCCCCACTATATCAGGGGATTTTTTATTAAAGTCCGTCTGGAGAATGTAGAGAGATTCTGGGGGAGTATTAGCAATAAATGTCTCGGCATTTTTTCGCATTAAAGTTCCCTCACTTACTCCAGTATTGCCTTTGAGTCTTACCAAACGAGTCGAAGCGGGAAAATAAGGGACGATAAAAGATGTTCCTTCATCTCCCCACATAACAATCGTGGAATTTTCGTAGGGTTTTAATGCTTGACTATCGATACCAAAATAATTATCTGACCATCCCATTCTCCACCAGTCTAAGGGTTTGACTGTAGCGGCAATTAAGGCAAAAATAGCGATAGAGATTATAAAAACTGTCCTTTTATGAGGATAAATATAGGCAATGATCAGGATAATTAAAACTGGTGTGATTAACTCTAAGACCATCAAGTAACGATAGATAGAAAAACCCTTTAACCAGATCAGATAGGCACTGCAATAAAAAGGTAATAAAAATCTGAGAATAGATAAATGAACTAAATTATTTTTTTGATCCAGAGAACGGCGAGAGGTGTACTGATAAATAATCACTCCCAGAAGAATGACAATTAAAATATAGGCAACAGCAAAACGAGTCTCTTTAAATTTTACCTCAGCCACTAGGGTTTGTTCCTGCACAAAATAAAAGGGATAAAATAACCATTGCCAAATGTCTCTAGGCAAAAACCGGGTATCTTGCAGGTTAAAATCCGTTTCGATGTAGGGAGATTGAAAAATTTTGTTGAAAAAGGGAAAAAGGGGATTAGCAAAATTAGTCCACATCAGGATTATCCAATAACCCATCGTCAGGGAAAATCCCACGGCCATAGAGAGAATTAAGGACAGAAGATTACGCAGCTTTTCCTTGATGGTAGTGGTTAAAAAACTAATCGCCACGATTAAACTGATACTATACAATGCTGTAGTCAATTTTAGTCCTGTTGCTAGTCCTAAAAGCAATCCTGCGAAAATTATAGTTTTAAGCTTAACCGGTTGATTACGACCAAGACAAGGGATTATTAAAAATAATCCTGCCAAAACAAAAACACTGCTGGTACTATCTCCGATACTGGTTCCTAATTCGGAAATATAGGCAGCTCCAAATATACTGGTAATAGCTGCTAAAACGCTGAGAATCAATTTATATCTCTGGGAAACTTTATTGAAGGAGTGATAGGTGATTAAATGAACTAACCACTGATTTAAACCGTGAAATCCTCCCAAGAAAAAACCGACGACCACCGGAGGTAGTTTTAGGTAATAGATAGCAACGAAAAAAGGAACATCCATCAAAGGATTAAAGAAAGTTTGTATCTGTGCTGGAAGGACATCATACTTAAAACGTCCCGTTAACAACATATAGGGATTATAAAAATGATAATTGCGTAAATCCCAGCTAACATCTTGACCTAAGATAACTGAGATAATTCCTAATCCGCTCAAATAAACTACTGCCCAGAGGAGGGGATGAGTCAGGGAGAACCGTTTTAATAATGCCATAATTTAATCAATAATTTTGGTGACTTCCACGAAAAAACTAACCCGTTTTTGTGCCATTAAACTAATGACTAGCTCTGGGACGAGTCGGCCTTTTAGCTGATAGCTTTTTACTTGATATACCATGTTTGGCTAACAAATACAAACGGAAACTTTTGACTCCAAAAAACGTCTTTGGGCAAGTTGACCAAATTTTGATATACTAAGGTGATAAAATTGCCCACCATACTGACTCGATCGCCCATGAAGTCCAAAAAAGGGTTAATCTCGGTCAAGCAAGCTTATCTAAAAATTCTATCGGTCATCCTAGTTCTGGCGATAATTGGTTTATCGGTAGTCGGAAACTATGGTATCACTTGGGACGAACCGATCGAAGTGGATATGGTCAATCATAATCTCGAATATATCCGAGAAAACAAGCCCATATCAGAAATGTCGCGTCATTACGGCTTTTATTTTAACTACATCTCCCAACTCATCTACGAGAGCAAAGAAAAATTTTTCCCCGCTACTACCAATCTTCCCCCCAATCCCACCGATAAGGACAAATGGCTATCGAGGAGCTGGCAAATAACCCGGGTTAAGCACGTCGTCACCTTTCTTTTTTCCCTGATTACCTATCTATCGGTGGTGGGAATCGTCGCTATCCTAGCAGGAATCGAATCTGCTTGGTTAGGTGCGCTAATTTTAGCCTTATTTCCCGCTTTTTGGGGTCATAGCTTCTTTAATCCCAAAGATATACCCTTTGCAGCCATGTTCACCCTCGGAACCTTCACCGGTTCCCTATTGCTAGATAAATATTTTCGATCCGAAAATCAAGCTATTAAACTAGGATTTAACCGTTTAACCGTTTATTCTGGTCTCTACGGGATTCTCGCTGGTTTAATCACCGGAATTCGCATCGGTGGCTTTTTTATCCTCTTTTATCTCATCTTCGCTCATCTGGTGGCCCGTTGGCATCTCAAAACCCTCCCCAAAACTTTCTGGCGTTTTCTGCCCCTATACGCAGTTATTATACTTTTTTGGGCAATAACCACCTATATTGTCCATCCTGCCGCTTGGAGAAACCCGATTACTTGGTTTATCGAAGCGATAACCCTCATGTCCAAGTTTAACATCTGGGATAATACCGTTCTCTTTGACGGTCAAAATATCCCCGGTCGTTCCCTACCTTGGTACTATCTACCCCGGCTATTTTCCCTCACCACCCCCGTCCTCCTGCAAATCGCCGCCCTGGTCGGTGTAATGGTGATTTTGACAAAAATGACCAAATTAACGCCAACCCAGCGTGCCTGCGCCCTAATCACCCTACTGCAAGCGTTTTTACTGCCCACCGTTGCTATTCTGCGTCAATCTACCCTCTACGACGGCATCCGTCACTTTTTATTTGTCATTCCCGCCCTAGCAGCGATCGCAACCACGGCCATTATTTGGGCTTACCACAAAATTAAACAAAAGTCAATAAAAATCTTTATAACGACCCTTTTCATCCTGAACTGTAGCGTCATTGTCTATGACATGATTAGCCTGCATCCCTACGAATACACCTACTATAATCGCGCCTACGGAGGCTTAAAAGCGGCCCAAGGTCAACAGGAAACCGATTACTGGGGATTAAGTCTCAAGGAGGGGATGGAATGGCTTAATCAAAATGCAGCCGCTAACTCTACCATAGTCGTTGCCGGTCCGATGTTTGCGGCGGAAATGGTACAAGATTACCCAAAAAACCTGACAATGATCTATCGAGATGACTTTGCTTGGGGAAAGGCCCCCGACCCCGATTATTACATGGGTTTATCCCGATACGATTATTTCCAAGCTTTCCCCCATTGTCCCATTGTTCACGCCGTCCAACGCCAAGACACCCCCCTAACCATCATTAAACATTGTCCTCAGCCATGATCGAAATGACCGCTATTCCGCCGATTTCCTGGCAAAACTACCGTATCGCTGCGATTATTCCCTGTCACAACGAAGAACTAACGATCGCTAAAGTGGTCTCCCAATTCCAAACTTTTTTACCAGAAGCGGCAATTTATGTTTATAACAACCGCTCTAGCGATGATACCGTGACCGAGGCCCTGAAAGCAGGGGCGATCGTTCGTCAGGAAATCCAACCCGGGAAAGGCAATGTTGTCCGGCGGATGTTTGCCGATATCGAAGCGGATATCTATATTCTCATTGATGGTGATGATACCTACGAAATTGCGGCAGTACGTCGCTTAATTGAACGAATGCTGGGGGAACAATTGGATATGGTTGTCGGTGCGCGTCGGGAAGCGGTAAAATCCTCCCAGGCTTATCGCCGGGGTCATCGGGCCGGTAATCTATTTTTAACAGGATTGGTGAAATTTCTGTTTGGAGCGCGTTTAATCGATATGCTCTCCGGTTATCGCGTCTTTTCTCGTCGTTTCGTCAAATCTTTTCCCGCTTTATCCAATGGTTTCGAGATTGAAACCGAGTTAACTATCCACGCTTTAGAATTAAAAATTCCCTTCGCTGAAGAACCAACCCTCTACGGGGAACGTCCCGAAGGTTCCCAAAGTAAGTTAAAAACCTTTCAAGATGGCTGGCGGGTATTGGGAACCGCTATCCTACTTTTTAAAGAAATTCGTCCTTTTCTCTTTTTTAGCCTTGTCTCGCTGATTTTGGTGCTTATTTCCCTTCTGTTAGCGATCCCCGTCCTGTTTGAATACCTCGAAACTGGCTTAGTACCACGTTTTCCCACCGCTATTTTATCGGCCTCGATCATGCTTTTAGCCTTTTTAAGTTTGACCTCTGGCATGATCCTCGATTCCGTCTCCCGGGGACGAAAAGAGATGAAACGAATGGCTTATCTAGCTAACAGTTGGCTGAAAGCTTAGGGAAAAAAGTTCCCTAAACATACAAGTCTAGGTTATATCTGAGGTTAAACCGTCTGGAAACGTTGCAGCACGGAGGAGGGTTTTTTGTCAATAAATTCCGCCGGCGAAATTTGATATTTAATCAGATTGGCTAATTCCTCTAGTTGGCTGATGGCTTCCGCACCTTCGAGTTTCATTAACTCTCGATCATCGCGCATTTCTGTCCAAGTGATGCCGTAATCGGACACGAGAAACCGAATTAGATGGGTTTCACCCAATCCCACCATAAAAGATGCGCTGTTCAGTTGACCGCCACAGGTGTAGCAGGATGCTAGATAACCTTGATTTTCTAGTGCGATCGCTAAGGACTGTAAATCCATGACTAAGTCTTTGACCAGTTGGCGATGCTGTTCTGCAAGTCGTTTAAACACAATTTTCCTCCTGATAACACTCCTCAACTATAAAACCTTAACACTTTTTTAAGATTCTTTCTTGAGAAAATAAGATAGGTGAACCAGGTTTTTTTACGGATGTTAAGTAACAAAATGTAAAGAACCCGATACCTAGAGTAGCGTGAATTCCTGATATCGCCAAGTATATGTAAGTACAAAGTTACCAGTTTATCCGTCTTTCCACCCCCTCGATCCCAACTATTCCCATCATCTCATTTTTAAAGTTTATGATCCAGTTTCGACAAAAAAGTTCGTAAATCTAGGTAGGTGGGGTGTGGGGTGTGAGGTGTGGGGTGTAGGGTTTAGGGTTTAGGGTGTGGGGTGTGGGGAGAATCAATAAAAATAATCTCCTGTCTCCTGACGACCGATCACTGATTACTGATCACTGATCACTGATAACTGATAATATTGTTACGAAAATATAAACACGAAATTCTATAGTTAGCCATGACCCAAAACGGAAGCTCGAAGTCGATCGTTGTCTCTCCCTCGATCCTATCGGCGGATTTTAGTAAATTAGGAGCCGATATCGAGGCTGTAGATAAGGCAGGAGCCGATTGGATTCACGTTGATGTGATGGATGGTCGTTTTGTCCCGAATATCACCATTGGACCCCTGATTGTCTCCGCTATTCGTCCCTATACGAAAAAACCTTTAGATGTGCATTTAATGATCGTGGAACCGGAAAAATATGTGGCTGACTTTGCGAAAGCGGGTGCTGACATTATTTCTGTTCACGCTGAACATAATGCTTCTCCCCACCTCCATCGTACTCTTTGCCAAATCCGCGAACTCGGTAAACAAGCGGGTGTGGTGTTAAATCCCTCCACTCCCTTAGATTTAATCGAATATGTGCTGCATTTGTGCGATTTAGTCCTAATTATGAGCGTTAACCCCGGTTTTGGTGGCCAGAGTTTTATCCCAGAAGTTGTCCCCAAAATCCGTCAATTACGCCAAATCTGCGATGAAAAAGGCTTGGATCCCTGGATTGAAGTGGATGGCGGCTTAAAACCAGCTAATACTTGGCAAGTTCTCGAAGCGGGTGCTAATGCGATCGTAGCAGGTTCGGCGGTATTTAATGCCCCCGATTACGCGGCGGCGATCGAAGGTATCCGTAACAGCAAACGTCCCCAACCTCAATTAGTCACCGTTTAATTGCCGCGGGGGTGGGTTAGCTATTTGCACTAACCCACTCTGCTGATTTGTTCTAAAACCTGTCGCCATAAACCCGAATTAGAGACGGCTAAAACTTCGCTAGAATCAGCTTTTAGGGGATTACCAGACCAATCGCTAATTATTCCGCCCGCACCTTCAATAATCGGGATTAAAGCACAAAAATCGTAGTATTTCAGGTCTGATTCTAGGATTACCATCGGCATGGCAGTGCAGCCGGTGGCTAACATCATATAGTTATAACAATCACCCCCAAAAGCGGTACGTTTACAGACGGTTTGCAACTGACGAGCGATCGCTTGTTGTCGTTCTGTGATAAACATTAAGGGAGTGGTGGAGGCTAAACAAGCATTTTTTAAGACAAGTTCCCGATCTTGACAGTAGGGATTAACAATCATCTGGTTATTATAAAGACTCGCTTTTCCCTTCACTCCTAACCAGCGATCGCCTAAAATCGGTTGATCAACAATTCCTAAAATCGGTTGATTTTCTGCCACTAGGCCGATTAAAGTCCCAAAAATCGGTAATCCCTTGACAAAAGAGGATGTTCCATCGATCGGATCCAATACCCAATAACGACCACTTTGGGAGGGAATATTGGCTCCTTCTTCCCGAATAACCCCATCTTCGGGTAATTCTCGCCGAATAATCGCCACCATCGCCTCCTCAGCTTCTCGATCGGCGATTGTTACTATTGAGGAAACTTGATCGAGTTTGGTCTCGGTTTCTAGATGGGGCTGCCGAAAATAGCGCCGGATAATCTCTCCAGAAGTGTCCGCTAATTGATGAGCTAGTTGGATAGTGCGATCGATATTCATGAGGGGAAACAATACAGCAGAATTTAGAAGACAGGAGACAGGATTAGGGAGTGTGGGGAAGTGGGGAATTGGGGAGATGGGGGATTTAGCGGAAATTTCTCTATCACCCTAAATCCCTATTGCCTCTTGGATAGTGCGAGCGATATTCATGAGGGGAAACAATACAGCAGAATTTAGAAGACAGGAGACAGGAGACAGGAGTAGGGAGTGTGGGGAAGTGGGGAATTGGGGAGATGGGGGATTTAGCGGAAATTTCCCTATCACCCTAAATCCCTATTGCCTCTTGGATAGTGCGAGCGATATTCATGAGGGGAAACAATACAGCAGAATTTAGAAGACAGGAGACAGGATTAGGGAGTGTGGGGAAGTGGGGAAGTGGGGAATTGGGGAGATGGGGGATTTAGCGGAAATTTCTCTATCACCCTAAATCCCTATTGCTGCGTCGAACCTAGAACTATCAGTGGGTAACAGTTTGGTTTTGACTCCATAATTGAATTAGTCAACGATCGACTCAATCTCAAGACGAGAAAAAATTAATCTATTAGGAGTTTAGCTGATGACGGCTTTTACGGAAAATGACCTCAAAAGGTTAGAAGATTTGATTATCAATGGACAAAAAGTGATCGAAACTCGTTTAACCTCTCTGGAGAGTGGACAAAAAGCGATCGAAACTCGTTTAACCTCTCTGGAGAGTGGACAAAAAGCGATCGAAACTCGTTTAACCTCTCTGGAGAGTGGACAAAAAGCGATCGAGAATAGCATCGGAGAGATCAAAAGAGAAATTCAAGTCTTAGAGATAGGACAGACGGAAATTAAGGGAGAAATCAGGACTTTAGACGCAAAAATCACGGGTTTGAATGAAAGAGTGAAACTGATCGAGGTATCCGTGGGAAAAATTCCCGATTTAGCTGAAAAAATTGGCGAGGTAAAAAACTGGAAACAGATCGGTATATCGATTGTGACTGCTTTTCTGGGTGGGGTAATTGGTTGGTTAATTCGGGGAAAATAAAACTAGGCAATGTAACATAGTATTAAGCATTTGTATATTTTTATTAATTTTTATGGAACAGACAGCTTTAAATCTGATCGCGATTACCGTTTTTTCGATCACTCTTTCCGTATTTGTCACTCCTTTGCTGTCTATTTCGCCTTTTGTCCCCGCTTTGGCTACTTTTAGCCTCTTGGGATTAGTTACCGTTGATACTCTCACCTTTAATAACCGGGGCGTGACTTTACTACTGGATGCTCTTTCTCCCAGTAAACACCGTCAAAGAGTTATTCACCACGAAGCCGGACATTTTCTCACCGCTTATATTTTAGGCATTCCGATCGCCAGTTATAGTTTGACCGCTTGGGAAGCCTTTCGTCAAGGCCAGGAGGGAGTCGGCGGTGTTCAATTTGAACTAGCAGATTTAGAGCAAAAAGTCAAGAATTTTAGCGATTTTCCTGCTTTTTTAGAGCGAATTTCTACGGTGTGGATGGCGGGAATTGCTGCCGAAACCTTGGTTTATGGTAAAGCGGAGGGGGGAGAAAGCGATCGATTTTATCTGCAATCGGCCTTAAAATTAGCGGGGGTTCCTGAGAATAATTATGCTCAAAAAGAGCGCTGGAGTTTATTACAGGCAAAAACTCTTTTAGAAAAACAACAGACTGCCTATCAAGCTTTGGTGATAGCTATGGAAAAAAGGGCCAGTGTGGAAGAATGCTGTCGGGTGATTAGTGAAAGTTTAGTATAACGGGAAAAGTAATCAGGGATAGATTTGATGATTTCCCCGTTAAATTTTTATGAATAATCAGATCAATCAATCCGATCAGCGATTAGCTTTAATTGTGCGCGGAGCAGTACAAGGGGTCGGTTTTCGTCCTTTTGTTTATCGATTAGCAACGGAATTAAACCTAACTGGTTGGGTGAATAATACAGCAGCGGGGGTTTTTATTGAAGTCGAGGGCGATCAAGAAAAACTAGAAACTTTTTTGACTCGATTATCTTTAGAAAAACCCCCTCGATCGCTAATTGAAAATATTGAGACTCAATGGTTAAATCCTATCGGTTATCAAAACTTTAGCATACGTCATAGCAGCGGCGGTGAAAAAAATACAATTGTTCTGCCCGATTTAGCCACTTGTCCCGATTGTTTAGCCGATATTTTTGACCCGAATAATCGTCGTTATCGCTATCCTTTTACTAACTGCACTAACTGCGGTCCTCGCTACAGTATTATCGAGAGTTTACCCTACGATCGCAGTGCCACAACCATGAGAGGTTTTAATCAGTGTCCCGAATGTCAAAGGGAATACGAAAACCCTCTGGATCGCCGTTTTCATGCCCAACCGAATGCCTGTCCTCGTTGCGGACCCCAAATCAGTCTTTTAGACAGTCAAGGAACTGTATTAGCGGAAAAAGATCAAGCTTTAATCGCCACCGCTAGAGCAATTAAACAGGGAAAAATTATGGCGATCAAAGGGTTAGGAGGATTTCACCTAGTCGTCGATGCAAGAAATACGGAAGCAGTGCAAAAATTGCGACAACGTAAACAGCGACCGGATAAACCTTTTGCTGTGATGTATCCTAATCTTGAGTTAGTGAAAAAACATGGTTATGCATCTTCTTTAGAATCGCAATTATTGCAGTCTCCTGCAGCGGCAATTGTCCTGATTAAACAGCGAAAAAATTATCTTTCTGCTGCCGTTTCTCCAGATAATCCCTATCTAGGAGTCATGTTACCCTATACTCCCCTACATCATCTTTTATTAGCAGAATTAGGCTTTCCTATTGTGGCAACCAGTGGTAATCTAGCCGATGAACCTATCTGTATTGAGGAAAAAGAAGCTTTAGAAAAATTAGGAACAATCGCCGATTTATTTCTAGTTCATAATCGTCCTATTGTTCGACCGGTGGATGACTCTATTATCAGGGAAATGGCAGGAAAAGCGATGATTTTACGGCGAGCGCGGGGATATGCTCCCTTTCCCGTTAAAGTTAATGATGGAGATTTTCCCCCGATTCTGGCCGTGGGAAGTTATTTTAAAAATACCGTGGCTATCTACCAAAAAAATCAAGTTTTTATCAGTCAACATATAGGCGATTTAGATACGGTTAATGCTGTTAATCATTTTGAAAATATTCTCGATAGTTTAAAAAAATTATACGAGTTTGTACCAGAAATTATTGCCTGTGATGCTCATCCTGAATATCTAGCGACAAAGTACGCTTATAGCTTAAATTTACCCGTTATTCCCATTCAACACCATTACGCTCACGTTTTATCCTGCATGGCAGAACATCAGCTACAACCTCCGGTTTTAGGGGTTGCTTGGGATGGAACAGGATACGGTTTAGACGGCACAATTTGGGGGGGAGAATTTATCCATATCACTGCCGATTCTTGGCAGCGAGTCGCCCATTTTAAACCCTGGCCATTACTGGGAGGAGAAAAAGCGGTTAAAGAACCCAGACGAGTGGCTTTAGGATTACTAGAAGTTATGGAAAATACTGATAGGATAAAATCAGCTTTTAGTGAACAGGAATGGTCGATTTTTAGGCAAATGTTAACCAAAAAAATTAATTGTCCTTTAACTTCTAGTGTCGGGCGTTTGTTTGATGGTGTGGCGGCAATTCTGGGTTTATGTTATCAATTAAGTTTTGAGGGACAAGCAGCAATGCAGTTAGAATTTGCCCTTGAGGGCATTAAAACGGAGGAATATTATAATTTTTCTTTATCCGCCGACTCACCCATAGTTATTGATTGGAATCAGATAATTGTAGGAGTTGTTGAAGATTTAGAAAAACAAGTAGAAATCGGCATAATTGCCGCTAAATTTCATAATAGTTTAAGTGAGATTATTGTAGAAATTGCACACAAAATAGGTAGAGAAAAAATTCTTCTGACGGGAGGTTGTTTTCAAAATCGTTATCTGACGGAAAGAACAATTAATCGCCTACAAGCTTCGGGATTTCAACCCTACTGGCAGCAAACTGTTCCCACTAATGATGGTGGTATTAGCCTTGGTCAAATTATCGGTGCTTTTTCTAAACTCAAATAGTTCTAGAATAGCCGACAATCTACATTTTTATTGGGTTATGTCAGCAGCGTTAAAGATCAACCACAGAGACAGAAAGAACACAGGGAGCCGATTTTTTTCTAGACTGTTGGGATTGTCGAAAATTGAAATCTTAGCTTAAACGATGCCACTCAATGATTTTATTGCCTACTTTCAAAATAATTGCTTGACCTAAACCCAGTTCTTGTGTCACATTAACTAGATGGGAGAAATTTTGACGAGTGATCGCTAGTCCCTGCAAACAGGCTAGAAAATCGAGACAGAGAACCGTAGAGAATTCCCATGTTTGTCGGTAAACACGGCAATTATCCGGTAAAAAAGCCACAAGAGCGCAAAAATGAGTCAAAGCGGCTTTCTCAAAATTGGCGCTAGTGCAGTCAAAAGACGAGTGCTGATAGCTCATAAAAACTTTGCCTGATAGGGAGAGAGCAGGGTTTCCCCCAGACTAGCATCTCGCTTCTGGGGATCACCTTCCCTTTAGAATTTCTCAATAGACTGGCAAATCCCCCCAGAGGAGTATTGTTACCCGCGAACAAATTGCTAGAAGCTAGGTTTCTTCCCGGAGATGGTGTACTTTAGATATTGATGTCCTTCCGGCTGGCAAGATAACCTGTAAATTTCCCCACTCGTCCCTAGCGATAAAAGGCTGTATTTAGTCAAAAATCAAGTGTTGACTTTGATGCCAAACTTGCCTAGTAAAAAATGATCACAGCCTCAAGTTGCCGCTTAACTAATTGACTACTTAACCGATAACTGGTAACTAAGATTATGAATAATGCAATTGTCAAACCGAGAGATGTACAAGTAGCACCGATAGCCGTCGATACTTTTGTCTTTCGTTCCCGCACTTGGGACCGGTTAAAATTCGAGATCGAATACGGATTACAAAAGGGAACCACCGCCAATAGTTATCTGATCAAAAGTGAAAAGGTCGCTCTTTTTGATCCACCGGGGGAATCATTCTTGTCCATATTTTTAGAGGCTTTAACTAAAAGAATCGATCCGAAAACTATTGATTATATTATTCTCGGTCACGTTAACCCCAATCGTGCCGTTACCCTCAAGGCACTTTTAGAAATCGCTCCTCAAGTCACTTTTGTTTGTTCTAATCCGGGGGCAATTTCCCTGAAAAAAATTCTCGAAACCGAAGCATTAAATCTCTTCGTTGTCAAGGGGGAAGAAATATTAAATTTAGGAGCAAACCATCAATTAGAATTTATCCCCACTCCTAACCCCAGATTTCCCGATCAACTCTGTACCTACGACAGCAAAACCGATATTCTCTACACCGATAAATTATTCGGAGCGCACGTTTGTGGCGACCAAATTTTTGATGAGGGTTGGAGCGTTTATAACGAAGATCGGCGTTATTATTTTGATTGTCTCATGGCTCCCTATGCGGGCCAAATTAGCAACGCTTTGGAGAAATTAGCCGCTAAATCGCCCTTATTTTATGCCGTTGGTCACGGTCCTCTGGTGCGTTACGGGATGCACGAATTGACCCTTTCCTATCAACAATGGTTAGCAGCACAAAAGTACCAAGAGTTGACAATCGCCCTGATTTATGCTAGTGCCTACGGCAACACCGCCACCCTCGCTCAAGCGATCGCCATGGGGATCACGAAAGCGGGAGTAGCAGTGACGGCGATTAATGCCGAGTCCGCTGAACCAGACGAGATCAAAACGGCGATCGAAAAAAGTGTCGGTTTTATCTTTGGTTCCCCCACTTTGGGAGGACACGCGCCGACTCCCATCCAAACTGCCTTGGGGATTACCCTAGCAAATGGCGATAAAAGCAAGCTGGTGGGGGTTTTTGGCTCCTACGGTTGGAGTGGTGAAGCGGTCGATCTTTTAGAAGGTAAATTCCGGGATGGCGGTTATCGCTTCGGTTTTGAGCCAATTCGGGTTAAATTTAAACCCACGGAGGCAATTTTAAAGACCTGTGAGGAAGCGGGAACCGATTTCGCTCAAGCAGTCAAAAAAGCTCGCAAAAGCAGACAACCGAAAACTAATGTTAACCAATCCCAAAGCGATCGGCGATCGCAGGCCTTGGGCCGTTTGGTGGGTTCTCTCTGTATCGTCACCTGCGAATTGGGGGAATTGCGCGGTGCCATGTTAGCCTCTTGGGTATCGCAAGCGACGTTCACTCCCCCCGGATTGACTATTGCCGTAGCGAAAGAACGAGCGATCGAGTCTCTGCTTTATAGCGGTACGCCTTTTGTCCTTAATATCCTCCAAGAAGGTCAACATTTGGCTTTAATGAAGCATTTTCTTAAACCTTTTTCTCCCGGGGAGGATCGTTTTGCTAATATCGAAACCACTAAAGCTGAGAACGGTGGACCGATTCTGACCGAAGCGCTCGCTTATCTGGAATGTCGGGTAGAACAACGAATGGAGTGCGGTGATCATTGGCTGCTTTATGCGATCGCAGAAAAAGGCAAGGTTTTACACCAGGGTTTAACCGCTATCCATCATCGCAAATCTGGCAGTTATTATTAATTTGTTGTTATGATCATTTCAGGGGGTGTGTTAAGGCAAAATAACGCACCCTGATTGGTCTAAAAATATATTCTTATGAAAAGTATTGTTTTAATTGTTGGCTTTGAAACCTTTAACAGGAATTTATATCGGCAATCGGGCCTGTTGGCTAGTTCTAAATGTCCTGATTTAGAGGTAAAAGTATTTAGCGATAAATCCTTAACTAGCGAACCAGAAATAGTCGAGCAAGCTTTAGCCACTGCCGACGTTTTTTTTGCTAGTTTGATCTTCGATTACGATCAAGTTACTTGGCTGCGGCAACGAGCGGCACAGATTCCGATTCGCTTAGTTTTTGAGTCTGCTTTAGAGTTAATGAGTTTAACCCGTTTGGGAGAATTTGCCATCGGGGATAAACCAAAAGGAATGCCAAAACCAATTCAATTTATCTTGAGTAAATTTTCTAGTGGCAAGGAAGAAGATAAATTAGCCGGTTATCTCAGTTTTCTCAAAACTGGACCGAAACTACTGAAATTTATTCCCGCTAAAAAAGTTCAAGATTTGCGTAATTGGTTAATTATCTACGGTTATTGGAATGCGGGAGGAACTGAAAATGTTGCCGCTATGTGTTGGGTAATTGCCCAAAAATATCTAGGATTAAAAGTACAGGAAATACCCGAAGTCATCGAAACTCCCAATAAGGGACTATTACATCCCGATTATCAGGGTTATTTTCTCACTCCCCAAGAATATTTGACTTGGTATAAAAAAAATACATCCCTTGATAAACCAGTGGTGGCCCTGCTGCTTTATCGGAAGCACGTTATCAGTAAACTGCCCTATATTAATCAATTAATCCGTCATTTTGAAACGGCTAATTTAATTCCCCTACCCGTATTTATTAACGGAGTGGAAGGCCATACAATTGTTCGGGATTGGTTAACCACAGACTACGAAATTCAGCAAAGAAAAAAAGGAATCATTGAAACTCCTTCTTTAAGTGAAGATGCGGTGACAGTAGATGCAATTGTTTCGACGATTGGCTTTCCTTTGGTGGGGGGTCCTGCGGGTTCTATGGAAGCAGGAAGACAGGTAGAAGTGGCTAAACGAATTCTGTCCGCTAAAAATATTCCTTATCTTATCGCTGCCCCTTTATTGATTCAAGATATTTATTCTTGGACAAGACAGGGAATCGGTGGTTTACAGAGTGTGGTTCTATACGCTTTACCGGAATTAGATGGAGCAATTGATACGATTCCTCTGGGGGGATTAGTGGGGGAAACTATCTATTTAATCCCCGAAAGATTACAGCGTTTAACTGGACGTTTAAACAGTTGGATTAAGTTACATAAAACCCCTCCGCAAGAACGCAAAATAGCCATCATTCTTTATGGATTTCCCCCGGGTTATGGGGCAGTTGGTACGGCAGCTTTATTAAATGTTCCCCGGAGTTTAGTTAAGTTTTTACAAGCTTTACAAGCGCAGGGTTATAATCTGGGAACGATTCCCGAAGACGGGGAAGAAATTATTCAAAAAGTTAAATTTGCCGATGATGAAAATCTCTCTAAAGAAAATCGTTTATCGATAGAAACTTTAGAAAATTGGCTAGGTTATCTGTTAACCTCCCGCATCGAAAAACACTGGAAATCTCTGAAAGATGCGGGGATAAAAACTGTTGGCAACCAGTATCATTTAGGGGGGATTGAGTTAGGTAATGTCTGGATTGGAGTGCAACCACCTTTAGGAATTGCTGGGGATCCGATGCGGTTAATGTTTGAAAAAGATTTAACTCCTCACCCTCAGTATGCAGCCTTTTATCAGTGGTTACAAAAAGATTTTAAGACCGATGCGATCATTCATTTTGGTATGCACGGAACTGTTGAATGGTTGCCCGGTTCACCCCTAGGAAATACCGGTTATTCTTGGTCAGATATTTTATTAGGAGATTTACCGAATTTATATATTTATGCCGCTAATAATCCCTCGGAATCTATCCTAGCTAAACGTCGCGGTTATGGGGTGTTAATTTCCCATAATGTGCCACCCTACGGACGAGCGGGATTGTATAAAGAATTGATGATTATGCGAGATTTGATTGCCGAGTTTCGAGAAAATCCTGAGAAAAATTACGCTTTAAGAGATAGTATCCTCCAAAAGATTATTGATACAGGTATCTCTAAAGATTGTCCTTTTCTGGAAGCAGAAAAACAGGGAATAGAATTCACTTTAGAAAATGCCAAATTATTTAGTCGCTATGCACTAACCGATTATTTTGTCAAGGTGTATAATTACCTACAAATCGTCGAACAAAGACTATTTTCTTCCGGTTTACACACCCTAGGAACTGCTCCCAATCAGGAAGAATTAAAAGGTTATCTTGATGCTTATTTTACCGATTTATCTGAGCGAGAATTTCAGCAAATTCTCGATGAAGAAGCAACCAATGAAAAGCTTAAAGAAGGCATTGCTATTAAAAATTTATTAGGACAAAATAGCGAGGAATTAACTAATCTTTTGCGGGGATTAAATGGGGAATATGTACCCCCAGCACCGGGGGGTGATTTACTCCGGGATGGTGCGGGAGTTTTGCCTACAGGACGCAATATACACGCTTTAGACCCCTACCGGATGCCTTCCCCGGCAGCCTACACCCGCGGACGAGAAATCGCCAAAAAACTGCTAGAACAAAACTTAACCGAAAAAGGAAAATATCCCGAAACTGTAGCGGTTTTACTCTGGGGATTAGATGTGATTAAAACTAAGGGTGAATCCTTGGGGATTCTCTTAGAATTAGTCGGTGCGGAACCGGTAAAAGAGGGGACAGGAAGAATTGTCAGGTATGAATTAAAACCTCTAGGGGAAATTGGACACCCGCGCATCGATATTTTGGCTAATTTATCGGGAATTTTTCGGGATACTTTTATCAATATTATCGAGTTATTAGATGATTTAATGCAGCGGGCAGCTGAGATAGAAGAATCGGAAAATGATAATTATATCCGTAAGCACTATTTAGCCTTAAAAAGTCAAGGTATTGACAATGCCAGCGCTCGTTTATTTTCCAATCCTGCCGGGGATTTTGGCTCTTTAGTTAATGACCAAGTAGTGGAGGGAAATTGGGACAATGACAACGAATTAGCGAAAACTTGGGAAAAGCGTAATGTTTTTAGTTATGGTCGTCAAGATAAGGGACAAGCGCGGCCAGAAGTGCTACAACAGTTATTAAAAACCAGTGAAAGTATTATCCAAGAAATTGACTCGGTAGAATACGGTTTAACCGATATTCAGGAATACTACGGCAACACGGGAGGATTAAAATTAGCCGCAGAAAAACAAAGCGGTAAACGGGTAATGACAAGTTTTGTCGAGAGTTTTTCCAATGATACAACTCCCCGCAAATTAGAGGAGGTTTTGCGCTTAGAATACCGCAGTAAATTACTCAATCCTAAATGGGCCAAGGCCATGGTTAATCAAGGTTCCGGTGGGGCCTACGAAATCTCCCAAAGAATGACCGCTTTAATTGGTTGGGGCGGTACGGCTAATTTTAGTGACGATTGGGTGTATGATCAGGCAGCCGATACCTACGCTTTTGATGCAGAAATGGCGGAAAAATTGCGTCAAGCTAATCCCGAAGCTTTCCGCAATATTGTCGGTAGAATGTTAGAAGCACAGGGCCGCGGTTTTTGGCAAGCAGACCCCGACAAATTAGAGAAATTACAGGAATTATATCAATTGACCGATGAAAAACTAGAAGGGGTTACTTAGGGTCTGCTGAATAAATCTAAAAACCTTGTTGGATAATATCTTTAGGCTTTTTTGAAATCAAAAAGTGCCAGCGATTGGGGTGATTGGGAGGAAAATTAGGTAATTGACTCCCTGAAAATTGGTAAAACCCCACACCCCACACCCCACACTCATGGCAACAGGGGATTGTTGTGATAATCTGATTTCCCTCCTGTTTTACTCAGCAGATGGATATTTTCAATCAGGATTGATTTTTCTAACGCTTTAGCCATATCGTACAAAGTCAAGGCTGCCACAGATACTGCGGTTAAAGCTTCCATTTCTACACCGGTTTCCGATTTTGTCACCACTTCTGCCCGAATTTCGTAACCGGGTAACTCTGCTTTCGGGATAATCTGAACATTGATTTTTTGCAGGGGTAAGGGATGGCAAAGAGGAATTAAGCAGGAAGTTTGTTTGGCAGCCATAATTCCCGCTAATCTTGCCGTCCCTAAAACGTCCCCTTTAGGCGCATTTCCCTGTTCTATGGCTTCAAAAGTCGTTTTTAGCATTCTCACTTGTCCTAGCGCAATAGCAGTGCGTTTAGTGGGCATTTTCTCCGATACATCCACCATCTGGGCCTCGCCTTGGCTGTCGAGATGAGATAATTTTTCTTTACCCTCTTGCGTCATTGAATGAACCTGTGCTATAGTAGTTTACTGTTGAGAAAAACAAGGGCTTGTAGCTTAGTGGATTAGAGCGTGTGGCTACGGACCACAAGGTCGGGAGTTCGAGTCTCTCCAAGCCCGTTAGATACAATGGCATATACTACAGGAATTAGGGACCTAGGGTTCCTAATTCCTTTGGTTTTTTGCTCAAAACTCCCTCAAGTCCCCATCTGCCCATCTTCCCACTTTCCTATACTTTTTAAACAGGATTTAGTATCATCAGCCAGTTTTGTCGGGGTATTTCTTACCCTCAAACAGTGAAAGAAACTAAACTTTTAGGATTGTATAATATGAATTCTCCTGCACCTGTGCCGACACCCTTTCAAGTTGCTTTAGAACGTTACCAGAATGCTCTAAATTATTTATATACTTCTCATAAGAAATCTCTAAAAAAAGAACAGGCTTTAGAAATTATTGCCGCCAGAGATGTTCTTCATAAACAAATGGAAGCTGAGGCGGAAATTTCGGTTGATATGCGGTCAAAATTAATCGAACAAGATAATAGATTAAAACAGAAAAGCTACAAAATTACTCAAGTTCTTGACTTAGCTGAATATCGGGAGACTCTAACTATTTCTGAAAAAGCTTGGTGGTGGCATTTAGAAAGTAGGGAATCTCTGCATCCTTGCAATCGCTTTGATTGGCTATTGAGAATCGGTAAACTGGTTTTATTAGGGGTTAATTTTACATTAATCGGAACGATTGCTACTCGGTTTCTTAGTGGTGGTTCAGGTTTGCTAGAAATAGGGGGTGTTATTTTTTCGACTTTCATTTCTTTATTACAAACTGAAAATGCTCTCACACGAACGCGCCAGAAGGGTTTTGTTAAGTTAATGAAATTTCTTGGGATTGCTGAACATTGGTATGAAGAAATACAGTTTTCTGTAACAGTAATAGTCTTTGCTTTTCTCTTGGGAATTTATCTAAATTTCTCTTGGTTTTCTGAGTTTTATAAGCAAGCAGGAAGCCGTTTACAATCTCCTCCGCCAGCAAGCCAAGAACTTCCTAATTTAGCCTTAGCAGAAGAAAAGTATTTAAAAGCAATTGAGTTAGATGCAGATAATCTAGATGCTCATTATAAGTTGGCAACACTTTATGAAGATTTACAGGATTTGACTAATGGGAAGAAACACTATTTAATTGCGGCAAAAGGTGGTTTTATAGATGCTTATAATAATCTCGCTTATTGGTATCTGCGCGATAATAAGAATGCAGAAGCAGTAGAGTTACTGGAAAAAGCCAAGAGATTATTGGCAGAAAAAGATGAAAAGTTAGACCAATTTACTGAAGATGAGAAACGCAATTTAGCAGTACAAAAATATAGTATTTATAAAAATCTAGGCTGGGCCAGATTTAAGCAAAATCGCAGTGAAGATGCAATTGCTAATCTTTTAGTTGCTATTGGTATCGCTGAAAATCCAGCTTATCAGAAATTTATCCGCAATCCCGGTGCTGCTTTTTGTATTTATGCTCAACTTTTAGAAAAAGAAGACAAGAAATTATCTCAGGAAAATTGGCGTAAATGTCTTAATTTAGCCGAAGGGAGGATAATTAATACAGAGGAGGAGCAATGGTTATATGAAGCGAGGAAAAAAATTAAAGTGAAGTAAAGTTTACTGACTATTCTCTGAGTAATGCGCTAAATCCTTCTTGCTGAAAATGCTTATCAAAAGTTAATATTTCATAGATTTCCAGTTGTCTCATAATCTGCATTGAAGCACAATCAGTTAAGCTATAACCTTTATCTAATCGTCTTTGATAAAAATCAAAAGCTTGCTGAAATTGTTCACTGGTTTGGGGAATAATTATGGTTTTGCTGTCATTGCGTAAATCATGGGTTAGACGAATAGCTGATTTACGCAAAAATTCCCCTCTACTGCATAAAGCATTGAGCAATTCTGTGAGAACCATTTCACTGGTAACACCTCTAAAGTTACCCAGTCTTGCTGCCATAGCTGTAGCTAATGGATTAAGATTATCGCCAAAATCAGCAAGAGCCTGTAAATAGGATGTATCTAAGAAAATTTTTCTCATTCTTCCTCATCTTCTCTCGGTGCGCCATACATATAGTGTTCAAAATTACGCGCAAAGTCTCTGGGAAAGTGTTTTCGCCATTCTGATTGGGGAACAACGTTACCAATCTCAACAATTCTTTGCCAAAAAGGTTTTTTGCGAAATTCTGGGTCATTTTCCAGTGCGTCCCATTTAGCATCGAGTTCTTCCATTGATAACTCAGGCTCTTCAGATGTGTTAGAGGTTGAATGATTGTGTAAGTTAGTCATGATTAAAGTTTCCTCAAGTTCTTTGATTAAATCGTCTGATTCTACAGTTGAGTGAGGTTTTTGTTTGTCCATGATTGATCAGAAGTTATAGTTTACTTTTATTATAGCATTTTTGAGTTGGAGCGAGGTACGGAGATTATCGAGGGAAATTAACCACAGAGACACAAAGAACACAGAGATTATTCACCGATGTTATAATTTATACTGATGATGGCAAGAGAGCCGAATGTTTAACTGAAAGCTTGACATTATTTTATGTACAGACTATATTATAGTTATGGAATGGAATATTATATTTGATTCAGATTTTAGGTTCTGGTTTTATCAACAAGAACAGGGACTTCAAAATGAAATATTTGCTGTTTTAACTGTATTGATGAAACTTGGACCAGCACTGGGGAGACCACGAGTTGATACCATTGAAGGATCTTCTTTTAAGAATATGAAAGAGCTTCGTATTCAGTATAAAGGTGAACCTTGGCGTGTTTTATTTGCCTTTGATCCTCATCGACAAGCAATTTTACTTGTTGGGGGGAACAAGTCAGGTAACAAAAGATGGTACAAAGAAAATATTCCTATAGCAGATCAACGTTATCAAAAATATCTGGAAAAACTGAAGGAAGAAAAGTCATGAAAGAATATACTAACTTCTCGGAAGAATTTAATAAACTTGGTAAAGAACGACAAGCAAGTATTAAAGAAAGAGCTTCTCAAATTTATTTAGAGGAACTTACGCTTAAGTATTTGCAAGAAAAACTAGGTTTATCTTCATCAGAATTGGCAAAGTATCTTGAAGTACAGCAATCAATAGTACCTAAACTTAAACAAGAGCAAAATCTAGAGCTAAATACACTGCGCGAAGTAGTTAACGCCTTAGGTGGAACTGTCGAAATTATTGTCAAAATTCCCAACAAAGAACCTATAATTATTGGTGACTATTCAGAGTCTAAGAATGTATAGTTTATCCAGTTAAGGCTTTAAAAATGCGTATTTTAGATGAAATCTTTACATTGAAAAAAACCAAACTAGGGTATATTCTCATGCAATCTTCCGCCAAAAATCACGAACAGACTGATCAAACTAAACACCCCGACATTGATAAAAAAATCATGCACCACGTCGTCCTATTTGGCAGGTAATTGTTGAAATAGGGGAAGAAATTCCTGATGAAGAATGGGAAAAAGTTCCTCCTGATGCTTCAATAAATTATAAACAATATCTCTATGGAATTGACGGGAATGCTCCATGAGATTACTTTTCGATAAACCTGTTCTCTGGCTAACCAAGAATCATATAATCTAGACAAGAAAACGGGTTTTTTCAAAAAACCCGTTTTCTGAAATGTTTGAAAAAATTAAAGCCAAACCTCAATTGATTCTAGTTATGAATAAATTTCTCAAACTCTTTACCCCCATTTCCCTGATATTAATTACGGTAGGATTTCCGGTGGCGACTTTCAGTAACACTGTTGGAGTTAACACAATTTTTGAGGTAAAAGGGAAAGTTACTGTCAAGAAACCACAATGGAAAAAACCGCTTCCTGCTTCTGTCGGACTTACCCTCAGTTTTGAGGATAAGTTAGAAGTGGCAGCTAACGCTTCTGTTCAGGTTTATTGTAGTAATCTCAAGAAGTGGACGGTTAAACCGGGAAGGTATATTGTTTCTAGTGGCTGTCCTCGGGGAAATCCTGTGATTCCACTTCCCAATAGCAATAATACAACCCTCCGTCCAACAGGAAAAACAGAGAAAGCTTTAGCAAAATTACCTTATCTAATTACTCCTCGTCAAACGAATATTCTTACCAATCATCCTCCCCTGCGGTGGAATGCTGTTCCGGGTGCAACTAATTATACTGTCAAAATAGATGGGGTTAATTGGGAAACGCAGACAAACAAAACTGAAATAGTCTATCCTGGTGAACCTCCTCTGGAAGCAGGAGAGCGATATCGAGTAACCATAGAAGCTGATAATGGTGCGTCTTCTAGAAGTGATGATGAAAAAGTCGGGTTTACAATATTAGATGAACAGACGAAAACAACGGTTTTAGATGCTGTTAAAACTGTTCAACAGCAGCAATTATCACCAGAGGAAGCAGGGTTAGTTTTAGCGCATCTTTATCGAGGTTATGGGTTGTATGGGGATACGGTTGAGGTATTGGAAGGATTGGTTAAGCAAGGTAGTCAGGTTGCTACGGTTTATCAACTATTGGGTGATACTTACCTTAAGATTGGTTTACCTCAGTTGGCAAAAAAACCTTATGAAAAAGCGTTAAAACTGGCAACAAATACCGAGAATTTGTCAGTGCAAGCGGAGATACAAGCGGGGTTGGTAACAGCTTATCGTCTCTTGGGAAATAAAGATGAGGCGATACGGTGGTTGAAGAAGGCGAAGCTGGATTATGATGAGTTGGGGGATACTTCCCAGGTTCAGAAATTAGATGAAACAATTAATTCCATTTTAGAGAGGGGGTAAGGTTGAAAGTTAAGTCCTGGATGATGGCTACTACGGTTGCGGGAGCGATGGGATTATCGGGAGTCATATTAACTCCTACGGTAGCACAGGTAATTGCTCAGGTTTCGACCCAAGATCAAAAAGCGTTAGCTGAAGCTGAACGATTAAATCAGCAGATAATTGAGTTATATAAGCAGGGAAAATATAACGAGGCGATTCCCCTAGCAGAACAAGCCTTAGCTATCACGAAACAACAATTAGGAGACAACCATCCCGATACCGCCTCCAGTCTCAACAATTTGGCATTACTTTATGGGGTTCAAGCAAGATATAGCGAAGCCGAACCCCTTTACAAACAAGCCTTGACTATCATTAAACAACAATTAGGAGACAACCATCCCCTAACCGCTTCCAGTCTCGATAATTTGGCATCACTTTACGATTCTCAAGATGATATTCCTCAAGCAATTAATTATCTCAGCCAAGGACTTGCAGTAGAAGAAGACAACCTCTCAGAAAATCTAAAAATGGGGGATGACAAGCAAAAACAAGATTATATGGCAAAGGTTTTAGGGACGACTAATGGGGTGATTTCCCTCAATCTTCAAGCTGTACCCAATAACCCACAAGCAACCCGTCTCGCCTTGAAAACCATCTTAGAACGTAAAGGACGAATTTTAGATGTTTCAACCAATAGCTTACAAATTCTCCGACAACGTACTGATGACCTCGAAAGTCAACAATTATTAACTCAACTGATTGAAGTTCGGACGCAAGTATCTAACCTGACTTTTAAAAAGCCTGAAGATTTTCCCTCACCAGAAATTTACCGTCAACAACTTGACGAAGTTACCGCAAAAGCAAAAGAAATAGAAGATAAAATCGGTCGTCGTAGTGCCGAATTTCGTAGCCTATCCCAACCCATTACCCTCGAAGGGATTCAAAAGCTAATTCCTGCTGATGCTGCTTTAGTTGAAATAGTCCGCTATCAACCTTATAATCCTAAAAATGATAGTTTTGGCATCCCTCGTTATGCTGTTTATATTCTCTATCCCAATGGTGACATCAAAGCCAAGGATTTAGGGGAGGCTAAACCGATTGACGACAAATTAATTTACTTCCGTGACAATCTTGCAGACGCAGAAACTCGTCTCCCCCAACTGCAAAAATCAGCGCGTCAACTTGATGAGACATTGATGCAGCCTATCCGTCAATTATTAGGCGATACTAAAACAATTCTGCTTTCTCCTGATGCTGGACTTAATTTAATTCCCTTTGAAGCATTAGTGGATGAAAATAATCAATACTTAGTGGAAAATTATCATATTACCTATCTCACTTCTGGACGAGATTTACTGCGTCTAAAAGATAAATTTGCCAGTCAACAATCTCCCCTCATTGTAGCTGATCCTTTCTACGGTAAAGCAGGGGAAAAAGTCGCTCTCACTCGTTCCATCGACCTGTCTGAGTTTACTTTTTCTGGTCTTCCGGGTACAGAACAAGAAGCTAAAGCGATTAAAAATATCTTACCTCAAGCCACTGTTTTAACTGGTTCTCAAGCCACAGAAAACGCCGTCAAACAAGCGAAAAAACCGAATATTCTCCACATCGCCACTCATGGTTTTTTTAAACCGGAACGCAATTTGAGTGAACGCAATCCGGGCGAACGCAATTCGCCCCTACAGGGTGAACGCAATGTGATTGAGAATCCTTTATTGCGTTCTGGGTTAGTTTTAGCCGGAGTAAAAATCGGTCAAAGTGCAGGAGATGATGGTGTTTTAACTGCTTTAGAAACTACCAATTTAAACTTAGTCGGAACCAAATTAGTTGTTCTTTCCGCTTGCGATACGGGGAAAGGAGATATTAATATCGGCCAGGGAGTTTATGGATTGCGCCGCGCTTTAGTTATTGCAGGTAGTGAAAGCCAATTAATTAGCCTTTGGAAAGTCTCTGATGATGCAACTAAAGATTTAATGGTCGCCTATTATGGACGCTTACAAAAAGGTGAAAGACGCAGTGAAGCTTTACGACAAATTCAATTAGGAATGCTCAAGGGTGAAAAGCAAAAACATCCTTTTTATTGGGCCAGTTTTATTCCTTCTGGTGATGCAACTTCGATGAAATTTGACTGATGAAGGGTTAGGAGTTAAACTTAGTGGTAAGATTATTGGTATCACAAACAATTACTAGCCATAGCTTCCACGAAAGAATAGGAGTTTCAGACTACGGTAGCATCAGGGTTTTAGCTTATCCCGAACTCAGGTTAGGTAGAGGAGGAACAAGAGAGAGAGCAATTGACGAATTAGAGAGATTATCCCCGAATGCTCCTCTAAAATCGGCTTCTTTAAACTTATTGTATAATCTGAGTAGAAATCTAGAAGCGTTATCGAAAAAAACACAGGAGGATAGGCAGTTTATTATGCGTTTAGCTCCACTTTACCAACAGGATAGAGAACAAGCAGTTCAAGAAGGGGTTCAGCAAGGTATTCAACAAGGAAGACAACAGGGAGAAGCGGATTTGCTCCTCCGTCAACTTCAACGACGTTTCGGCGAAATACCTCATAATCTTGAGGAAATCATCCGTAACCTTCCTGTGGAGCGATTAGAAGACTTAGGACTCGCTTTATTAGACTTTGACAATCTGGCAGATTTAGACAACTGGTTGCACCCGTGACTCGCTTTATTTGGGAT
>VYLQ01000148.1_pt1 | contig 28586 bp, 17 predicted proteins | sample 5115351 | NCBI WGS metagenome assembly VYLQ01 (sample SAMN12291776, study PRJNA351875) | freshwater metagenome | isolation source: freshwater lake | place: USA: Michigan, Lansing Lake | collected 2013-08-14 | reverse complement strand
ACGATTGCTGTCGCACCGAATTATACAAGCCAAAACTGTTCAAACTGTGGTGAAACTGTCAAAAAATCTTTATCGACTAGAACCCATCAGTGCAAGTGTGGATGTGTTTTGGATCGGGATGAAAACGCCGCAATCAACATCCTTAAAAGGGGACTAAGTACGGTAGGGCATACCGGAACCTTTGGGCTCGATCCAATAAACGCTTGGGGAGAGAATACCTCTACTTTTTCAGAAGCAATTCTGTCTAAGCAAGTAATCTCTGTGAACCAAGAATCCCCGTCTCTTTAGAGCGGGGAGTGTCAATGAAACAACTCCCAACACTTAATATATGAAATGGACAGATAAAGATCAGATAATTATGCAAGGGATCGATCGACCCCTAGGCAAATATTATGCGGCAAGATTGAAAACTCAGGGAACCTGTTTAGTAGCGGGGGTGGCTAGTGGCCAAGGTGGTGAGATAATCGCAGAGATACCAGTGTTTGATCTAGTGGCCGAGGCCGTTGCTGAAGCCGGAGAAATCAAGACCAGTTTAATTTTAGTTCCCCCCAATCAAGTCTTAGATGCGGCCTTAGAAGCGATCGCAGCAGCAATTCCCCAATTAATTATCGTCACCCCCGGAGTTCCCCCCTTGGATCTGGTGGAATTATTAAAGATAGCTAGTACCACCGGGACATTAATTCTCGGCCCCGGCAGCCAGGGTGTGATTATTCCCAATTATCTTTGGTTGGGTATTTGTGAACCCAGTTTTTATCAATCGGGGACAATCGGTCTGATCACCCGCGGCGATCGCATAGGGGATGAAGTGGCGAAAACTTTAACAGCAGCCGGGTATGGTGAATCTATGGCGGTAAATTTGGGTACTGACGGCATTATTGGCTCCAATTTGTCCCAATGGTTCCAGGTTTTTGAGGAAGATGAAAATACCGAGGCGATTCTCCTCGTCAGTCAGGTGGGAGGAAAGGCCGAAATCGAGGCGGCCAAATATATTGCCTCGGCGATCAAAAAACCGGTGATTGCCTATCTTGTGGGATTAAATGCAGCGATTGAAACCAATTTCGGCGATACAGAAACAATTATTTCTAACCAACTTTCCTACTCTGTTGCCGCTAAGAATACGAGAAAAGATAGCTTACGTCATTTTCAAGAAGCTGGGGTGACAGTGGTAGAAAAATTAGCCGATTTACCCACCTCTTTAGCTAAAGTCTTGTCGTGAATTTTCCCTCATTGCCTCAATAATAAGCTGTTGACTACCTAAATTACTTGTTAAGACTGCAAGGGAGCGCCGGATTTGGGATCAGGGAGAGGAAGTTTGAGCATTTGTACTAAAATTTCTCATACTAAATCCGGTTATTAAAAACTGATTATTTATTCACCCTTTTGCATGAGTGCCTCTTGCATGAGTGCCTGTCCTCATAAGTAGCCTATACTCAACGGATTTAGTATAATACGCAGTTTAAATTCAGTACAGCTTAGTAACCAGATGGAGAAGATGAGTGCCTGTTGCCCCTTGCCTTGAGAAGCTGATAACTGATAACTGATCGCTGATTAAGGGATAATCAACACTGGACAGGGGGCAAGGTTAATAACTTTGGTGGTGACGCTTTCGGACACGCCTTCGCTGGTTAATCCTAAACCCCGACAACCCATAACGATCAGGTCGGCATTAACTTCATCGGCCACATCACAGATGACAAAAGAGGGTATTCCCTCCCTTTCAATCATTTCCGCCTTGATGCCAGCTTGCGCGAAAATCGCTTGCGCCGATTGTAACAATCTATCCACCGCTTCGATCGAACTCATCTTATCGTCGGGGGCAATTTCTCCGGTGGGTGTCGTTTCCACCACCGACAACAGGACTAAACGACTGTCAAAGATTTTGACTAATTCGATCACACTACTGGTCGCGTCACGACTTTCGCGGCTGTGGTCGATGGGAAATAAAATCGTCTCAAACATAATTAGCAAGTCTCTCCAATCAAATTTTTCTGGGCAAATCAGTCTTGGAACTGCAAAACTGATCCCCAAATCTGAAATAATCTTTGTCAAAGTAATTGTCGCAAGTAGCGATACCCTGATTTAATCTTTATTGTACGGTAAGCAATCTAGGAGGTTATGGGCTGTGTCAAAAAAAACAGTAGCGAATTTAACAGAAGCTGATTTAGCGGGCAAACGGGTCTTAGTCCGGGTCGATTTTAACGTTCCCATGGACAAGGCCACCGGGAAAATCAGCGATGATACCCGCATTCGGGCGGCCTTGCCAACCATTGAGGATTTAATCAAAAAAGGGGCTAAGGTTATTTTATGCAGCCACATGGGTCGTCCCGACGGTGAGGTTCAAGAACATTTGCGTCTAACCCCTGTAGCTAAACGTCTCTCGGAATTATTGGGCCAAGAAGTAATCATGTGTCCCGATTGTATTGGTGAGGGAGTTACGGCAGCGATTAGCCAAATGTCTAACGGTCAAGTGGCCCTTTTAGAAAATCTGCGTTTCCACGGTGAAGAGGAGGCAAATGACCCCGATTTTGCCAAAAAATTAGCCGCTAACGCCGATTTATACGTTAATGATGCTTTTGGTACCGCCCACCGCGCCCACGCTTCTACGGAAGGCGTTACCCACTATCTCAGCCCCTCGGTGGCGGGTTATTTAATTGAAAAAGAATTAAACTACCTACAAGCAGCTATTGAAACTCCCCAACGTCCCCTAGCGGCGATTATCGGCGGTTCTAAGGTTTCTAGTAAAATTGGCGTGATCGAAACTTTATTGGAAAAGTGCGATAAACTGCTCATCGGTGGCGGTATGATCTTTACTTTCTACAAGGCCCGCGGTTTAAGTGTTGGTAAGTCTTTGGTGGAAGAAGACAAACTGGAATTAGCTAAATCCCTAGAGGCAAAAGCTAAAGAAAAAGGGGTGGAATTCCTCCTTCCTACCGATGTGGTCTTAGCGGATAAATTCGATAAAGATGCCAATTCCCAAATCGTCAACGTCGAAAATATTCCCGATGGTTGGATGGGATTGGATATCGGCCCTGAATCAGTTAAAGTTTTCCAAGAAGCTTTATCTAACTGTAAATCTGTCCTCTGGAATGGCCCCATGGGGGTGTTCGAGTTCGATAAATTTGCGGCGGGTACAGATGCGATCGCTCACACTTTAGCCGATTTAACCGCTACGGGTACAACTACTATTATCGGTGGTGGCGACTCGGTAGCGGCGGTGGAAAAAGTGGGAGTGGCGGAAAAAATGAGCCATATTTCCACCGGTGGTGGCGCTAGTTTGGAATTACTCGAAGGTAAGGTTTTACCCGGTATTGCCGCCCTCGATGAGGCCTAATTATCGCTAATATCTAAGGTTTAAACAAGGTGGGTGTTGCCCCACCTTTTTTTTATGAATTAGGGAGTGGGTTTTTAAAGTTGGATTGGGAGTTAATCATACAAATACTTTTGCGGCAAAAATAGTTGAGCCACTAGGATACTTCATTGACAAGGTAGGCAATTATGACGACCTCTAGGATTTTAGAAGAGGCTTTCCTTGAAACGATGGAAGCCCTGGCGTGCTTTCACGATGCCATGAATAAAGCGCATCAAATCTATGCCCGCAATCTTCAAGAGCGAGGAGAAAGACGGGCTATTGGCCAAGCCGATTTAAATTGACCGAAAAGAGTGGCGATTGTCATATTAAATCAACTCGTAATATCCATTTATTTTTAGTTTAATATCAGAAGCCGTACTCGGAAGAATTTTACCTAAGTCAATCTCTAAAAATTCTCCTTGATGAAGTTCAAAATATTCATGATCAATTTTTTCCAGTTTGTCTGCTGTGTAAAAAACCTCTTTTAATTCATTTGTTTGTGAATCCTTGTAGATTAGAGATAGAGAATCGAGGTATGTGATTTCTGGATCACGTTCTTGTATTTTGAATTTAATCGGCTTATTCCCTAATTGGTATAATTTTGTTTGTTGTAAATTTGCTGAGTCTAGACCCGACAAAACCGTTCCCAACTCCTTCCATATTTGTTTTTCCGAATCAAAAACTAAGAGGTAAGGACAACTACCATAATCAAAGTACGCAGACAAAGAAAATTGGGGTTCATTTAATGGCGGATCAATTTTAATTTTTTTGCCATTGACAGTCAGAGAGTTGATGTTGAGAACAGAGCCAACAGCTAACCTTTTAGGAATACCATTTATTAAAGACTTTATGTCTTTAGTAGATGTGATAAACTCATTGGGTAATTCAACGGTTGATGTTATTTGATCCAGACGAGGTTCATTGTCAAAAGACTTTAAGTCAGGTCTAGAAATATATAAAGGTTGATCACTGATTTTTGACAACCCATTAGAATCAAAGTTAGAATAACCCAGATAATCTGCTAATTTGATTGCTCTATTATCAAATCCAAATTCAGTAAGAATAAAAAGATGCTGGTTGGGCGGTATGCGTATTTTTAACTCAAATTGTTCAGTTGGAATTTTCTCAAAAAGCTTATCTCTTTGATCAATTTCGGTCAAAGTATAAGAATCTTTTGATATTATTTGACGTTCCATAGATTCTAAATTAACAGATGAATTACTAGGATTCCAAATATCCAAAAACCTTACATAAGGAGACGCAGCTTGACGCCGAACTGTTGTTCCTCCACTACATCCATCTAAAAACAAAGGATATATCTCCATTCCCCGAGGTTCTAATAACTTCGCCAACTGAGATTGAAACGATCGAGCTACAAAGTTATAAGTATAAGCAACTAATCCTCTTTGACTAGGATTGTGAGAAATAATATTATTAATCCACCCAATAGTAATTTGCTTATAATCAGGATTACCGTCATAAGTTAATAATGATGAAAGTTTAGGAAATTGAAATATTTCGCCAATTACTGGTTCTTTTACTGGTTCTTGAGTGTAATACGAGCTAGCTTCACTTCTGAGAAAAGAAGTATATTTTGCATCATCAAGTGATGTTTGAAGAGAAGCAAGTTTAGGGACATAGGTAAATTCATTACCCTCTCCGTCACGAACTAGAGTTTTGTCATCATACTCATTACTTTTTTGATTAAAAGTTTTATTTTTAGAAATCTTTTTTGTTAATTTTTGCTTTTTGCCAATCAATTCTCCCCTTTCTATCTCTTCACTTGCTACTGTTGTTTTGTTATTTTCATTGTATGTATATTCATATCCTGAAGGAGATAAATAATTAGATACCAAGTCTTGATTTCCACTTTCATCTCTAAATTTCTGTATGTTTTCATAAACAGGATTTTTGGTCTGAATAATCGGAGAGTTACTTAAACCTAAAACATCATTAAATTCTTCAGGGAATTTACTTGATAAAAAGGCTAAAACAGGGTACTCATTATTCCCCGTAAAATGTTTATAATCTACCAAATCAGATTGATATTTTCCTTTAAATATTCCAGGTTCTAACCCTGAGTTTGTTCTTTCATAAGAGTAGTCGGGTTCGCTTGGAGGAAGGTTATGATAGAACAGAAAGTAAATCACAATGAAAATAGCAAACGCACCTGTACCTTTGGCAATACCTCTCTTAAAAGGAAGCCTTGCTTTTACTTCAAGTGTCCCTATGAATAAATATCCAGATACAGCAGCAGCAAAAGCGGCTAAAAATCGAATAATCGCAAAGGTGGATGTATTTAATTTTTGAGGATTAAAAATAATAAAAACGAAAGTAATTAATACCCCAGTCGCCAAAATTATTGCGACTACTCGTTCCCAAGTCTGATTTGAGTTATTCATAGATTAATTCCATGGTTAGCTGATGTTGATAGAGCGAGTTTATTTAAACAAGCATAAACATCGAATAGTTCTGGCTCTGTTGAATCTCAAGTGAAACAAATTGGTTTTCGTCTCAAAATTACTGACGCGAGTTGGAATTATGCAATGTACCGCAAGTCTTTCGTCATCGCTGTGCCTATCTGAATGGTTCTCTTTTTTAACTTTCTTATTTACCTCATTAAGCATAAATGCTTAATCCAGAGGTGAGATACTCCCTACTTCAATTGCGGTAAAATCCACCCGCTGATATAAATCTGTCAGGGATATTTGAAAATCTAGAGAAAACAAAGTTAAAATCGCTTCTTGCTCGTGATAATCCCGAAATGCCCAATGATCGCCTCTTTTATGAAATTGTTCGATATAATAACCATATTGATCGATTAAAATATATTCTTCAAAACTATTAAGAGAGCGATAAAACTTAAACTTATCACCCCGATTATAGTCTTGAGTAGATTTTGATAAAACCTCGATAATCACCTGTGGATTGGTAATCGTATCGGTGCGTCCTCTTTCAAGAATTGGTTCTCCCTTAACGATCATAATATCGGGATAGGTGTACACATTATAGGCGGGTATTGCCAAGCGTAGATCGGTGATAAATATATCATAGGCTTGATTCTGGATAGTTAAGGGAAATTTTCTACAGAAATTCAAGGCAATGCGATTATGGTTAGGAGTTCCCCCAGTCATAATAATAATTTCTCCATCTCGATACTCGTGTCTGTCGGTGGCAGTTTCCTCTAGTTGAAAGTATTCTGCGACTGTGTAGCGTTTCTCAGTGGTTGCGACCATATTGCCCCCTTGAAAGCAAAGCTCTGTCTTTATGATAACCTGTTTTCCAAAAAGCTACAATTATCGGTTTTAATCAGGTGCTGACTGCTGTATAAATATCGAGAGACCTGGTTAACCAAGTCTCTCCAAAGTGGGTGGGATTATTGTTGCTAATTTGCTAGTCTGGTTGGGATAATTTGAGGATAGCGCCGGTGACTTTCATACTTTCTTGATAAAGCACGTCCTGGCCCCAACGCTGTAACTGTTTACCTAGCAGAGTTTCTGTTTTTTGGTCTTCCAGATGGGCTACTTGTTCAATGCGGCAAGATTGGGCCCCTCCCGAAGCTTCCATCCGCATACAGCCGGTAGTTCCCGAACAAATTACCGTACAACAATCAGCCTGAAGATTAGTAGAACTGAGTTTAATACTAATCAGATCCCCTTGTACCTCACCCCAATCGGCCACGGGAATACCAGCTAATTCTGCTTCAATTAAACGCTGGTCCTGACCGAGGAAGCTAATCCGATGAATAGCGTAATCTCCCGACCGGTGACTATATCCCACCGGTCGCCATTGTAACCGGCTGGCCATCCAACCGAGGAACATAAAAGCTTGGCAAGGATTGCCCTTTTCGTAATCAATAGTGATGCGATCGACTTCCAGAATAGCATCCCGGCGCTCCGGTGGATCAAAAGCCTCGGCGGTTAGTTCTTGCCAAGGGGCGAGACGACTCCAGTTCAGGTCAGCTAATGGTACATCTGTTGCTAATAAATCCCCCACTTGCAGCAGTTCCGTTTCCGGTTCCCGAAAAGTGCTGGAATCGACGATAATCGTATCACATTGACTGGCCAAACGCTTAAATAGTCCATATTCGCCGTCGGGACTGGCTTTCCACCAGAGAAATTTGGGCAAACTGGGAATAGTTAACTCGGAAATAATGCCGCCAATTCGTTCCAAAGCTTCCGCTGTACCGCTTAAAGTAACGTATTCACAGCAAACTAAAGTGTTCTGACTACGTTTGTTAACGGGACAATAGGCAGAAACGGAGGCTTTCACCCCTTCATCGGCCTCGGCAGTGGGACAGAGGGTAATAATGCGACAGGGATTGGAAGCGGCGATCGCATCTGCCACCCCAATCGCGTCCAAATCGGCGGCGTATTGACGACGATTAGCCCCATCCTCGGCGTTTTTTTCTGCTTCCCAAGCTGCCCTTAACTGGGCGACAAATTCATCGCTAGAAAGCCCAGTTACTTCTAGTCCTAGGTCTTTCTGGGCGACTTTGATGGCGGCGTGGGTCCGCGGACCGGCAATACCATCAATCGGGCCGGTGTAATAGCCGAGAAGGGTTAACAATTCCTGTACCGCGTCGGGTTCATAGACAATAAAGCTAAAGGTGGTGGCCCGGGTGGCGGCCATCCCATCCTCATTATTATTATAGGATTGCCAGATATCGCGCAGTTCCTGCTCGATCACATCGATGGAAACATCTTTTGGTGCTTGCAGGGAGACAATGGGGGGGCTTTGGGTAGTCATGTCAGTTATCAGTTATCAGTTATCAGTTATCAGTTACCAGTTATCAGTTATCAGTTATCAGTTATCAGTTATCAGTTATCAGTTATCAGTTATCAGTTATCAGCTATCAGGTGTGAGTTTTTAGTGAATAGTATTAAGCGACAAGCTCGGAGCTGCCTTTTAACTGTTTACTGTTTACTGTTTACTGCTCACTGATTACTGTTTACTGTTTACTGCTCACTGATTACTGTTCACTGTATTAGAGTCGTCGCCAACGACGGCCATCGCGGTTAAGGAGAAATTCCGCTTCTGTGGGTTCCCAGGTACCCGCTTCGTATTGGGGTACGGAGGCAGGATCGGCGGGAGCGTCCCAGGCGGCGAGAGCGGGAGTAACGATGCGCCATGCTTCTTCTACTTCGTCAGAACGGGTAAATAGGGTTTGATCTCCTAGCATAGCGTCTAAAAGTAGGCGATTATAGGCATCAGCACTGGCAACACCGAAGGAGGAACCATAACTAAAGTCCATTTCTACCGTGCGGGTGCGTAATTCCGACCCCGGCATTTTCGCTTCAAAACGCAGGGCAATACCTTCATTAGGCTGAATTCGCAGACTAAGTACATTTGCATTGGTTTGTTGGGCTGCCGATTGGAAGATTAATAACGGCACATTGCGGAATTGGATGGCAATCTCGGAAACTTTTTTCGGCAGACGTTTACCGGTACGCAGGTAGAAGGGGACACCCTGCCAACGCCAGTTATCGACGATTAATTTCATGGCCACGTAGGTGGGAGTGGTGGACTCCGGATTAACCCCCGGTTCTTGCCGATAGCCCGGAATGGGTTTTCCTTTCATCCAACCGGCTTTATACTGGCCGCGGATGGCGGATTTTTCTAGGTTATTAATATCGGCCAGGTGAGTCGCTTGCAGGACTTTGACTTTTTCGCCGCGGATACTATCAGCGTTAATAGCGTTGGGTGCTTCCATCGCCGTCAAGCAGAATAACTGCATCAGGTGATTTTGCACCATATCCCGCAAAGCCCCCGATTTTTCGTAATATCCGGCTCGATCCTCCACTCCCACGGTTTCGGCTACGGTAATCTGGACGTGATCGATAAATTGACGATTCCAGAGGGGTTCAAAGATGGCGTTAGCAAATCGGAACACCAATAAGTTTTGGACGGTTTCCTTGCCTAAATAGTGGTCAATGCGATAAACTTGGTTCTCCTGACAAACCTCTTGTACGACTCGATTGAGAACTTGGGCAGAACTGAGATCTTTGCCAAAGGGTTTTTCGATCACTAACCGGTGTTTAATCGGGTCTTTCAGCATTCCGGCTGCGCCGAGGTTTTTAAGACCGGGAGGGAAGAAATTAGGAGAAACCGCTAGATAAAAGACTCGATTGCCGCGAGTTCCCCGGATTCCGTCTAGTTCTTCCAGAAAGACTTTCATTTTGGCGTAACTTTCCGGATCGTCCATGTTGCCGGGGAAATAGTACAACCCTTGGGCGAAGTCTTGCCAATATTCCTCACTACCAATCCCGTCGGAAAATTCTTCGATGCCTTGGCGCATCTGTTGGCGAAAATAATCATGACTCCACTCTCGGCGCGCTGTACCGACGATGGTTAATTCGGCCGGTAGTCGTCTTTCCCGTTTCAGTTGATAGAGGGCAGGAACCAGTTTTCTTTGGGTTAAGTCTCCCGATGCCCCAAAAATGACTAAAATTAGGGGTTCTGGGGTTCTTTCTTGTCGCAATCCCACTCGGAGAGGATTTTCGAGCAGCTTTACCATAGGATTTTGTCTAGCCGAGGTGCATTATTTTCCAGTCTAGCGAAAATACTCGACGGGATACCTAAATTGACGCTCCCATCGCACTAAGCGCTTCGGGATTCCCTGTTCATCCAGTTACCTTATCTACTAAGCTTTCACCTAATAGACAGTGGGTAGTCTGTAGTCGGGCTTGAATTTCTGTCCGCCCGACAGTATTTGCCCGTGCGAGAATGTTTATAGCGGCGTTTTCGTCTCTATCCAAGACACACCCACAAGAACAAACATGAGTTCTTACAGATAATGTTTTCTTGACAATATTACCACAACTAGAACATTGTTGGCTAGTGTATTGTGGGTTCACCGCTACCACAAACTTCCCGTGTATTTTCCCAAAGTAGTCTAACCAATCGGTGAACATTGACCAACTCGCATCTTGAATAGATTTAGCAAGCTTAGGATTTTTCACCATATTAGATACCTTCAAGTCCTCATAGACTACCAAATCGTTAGATTGGATTAACGCTTTTGCTGTCTTGACGGCAAAATCTTTACGCTGTCTAGAAACTTTTAGATGAAGGCGAGCTACTTTAGATTTCTGTTTTAATCTTTTTTGGCTTCCCTTTTTCTTCTTTGAGAGTTTACGTTGAGCCTTTTTTAGTCTTTTTTCCGACTTACGAAGAAACCGTGGGTTATCAATTTTATCCCCATTAGAGTCAGTTAAGAAATGGTTTAAACCTAAATCAATCCCTACTTCTTTTCCTGTAGAGTCAAAGGTTTCTACTCTCTCAATGTCTAAGACAAATTGACAATAAAAGCCATCTGCTCGTTTAATAAGCCTGACTCTTTTGATAGTAGATTTATCGAGAATCTCACGGTTAAAAGTGCCGATTAACTTTAATTTTCCTATCCCTGTTTTATCCGTGATGTGGATAAACTTTTTGTCTTCTGTTAGTTTCCAACCAGAAGTTTTGTACTCGACAGACCTTGAAAACTTTTTGAATTTGGGATAGCCTTTTTTTGCCAAACCCCTTTGACAATTGTCGTAGAAACGGGATATAGAAAACCAAGCTCTTTCGGCACTTGCTTGACGAGCCATAGAGTTGAGTTTACCAACAAAAGAGAACTCAGGACTATTAGATAATTCGGTAGTTAGCCTACACAAAGTACCATAGTTAACCTGATCTTCTTTGGTAGAGTCCATCCAAAATCTTAGACACTTATTTCTAATAAACTGTCCCACCCTGATAGCCTCTTGAATAGCTATTTCTTGGGAAGGATTGACTTTTAACTTAAACTCTATGACTCGCATTGATTCGACCTCTCAATGTGTTATGTTATGATTATAGCAATCCACTGTACAAAATATCAAGAGTATAAAGACTAATTATTTTAAAACTCCTAGAGCTACCTTTAATCTCACCGTACATATAGTTCTCGTCACCAAATATCGTAGAAATGTGTTTCAGAAAGAGCATCTGGAGTTTTTGAGAATAGCTTTTCAAAACATAGCCGAGAAATGGAAGGCGAAGATAATAGAGATTAACGGAGAATCAGACCAGGAAAAAGTACCTCAATTTTCCCCCTGATCACTCCCATGCCTGGTACTTTTTGATTGACAAAAAGTCTAAAAGTCTTACCCAACAAGGTTTTTAGATTTATTCAGCAGACCCTAAGTAGTCTAATCGCTAACTTAAAATCAACTTCTTGCCAGCTGATGTGGGATAACTTTTCAGACCACTTGAAAGAGATATATGGTCAAGATAAGAGAATTTTGTGGACAGGGGCATATTTTGTGGCCAGTTGTGGCGGTGTCACAATAGACCAACTTAAGAAATATGTCGAGAATCAGGATTCCCCTGAATATTAGTTGTGCTTCGCTGTTTTATGCTGGTCGGTTTTTCATCTCGTCAGTGAAACCGAGGGTTCCTTCAAACCGACATTTAAGGTAAAAATTAACAACCACAATCAGTAATCAGTAATCAGTAATCAGTAATCAGTGATCAGTAATCAGTGATCACTGATCAGTCATCAGTCATCAGTAATTGGATAATATCTTTAGGCCTTTTTGAAATCAAAAAGTTCCGGGCCCGGGAGTGAGCGGGGGGAAAATTGGGGGACTTTTGCCCTGAAAATTAGGTAATTGACTTCCTAAAAATGGATAAAACCCCACACCCCACATCCTACCCCTAGGAAAAACTTTTTGCCGCAAACCCTGATTGAGGAGAGGCCATTATTTTTTGGCGGTTTTAACACAATCGAGGGTACGGACGATGGCGGCTGCTGCGTAGTTACGACGGGCGGGATCATTTGGTACAAAGGCACTACCCTGTTCGTTCAAGGGAGAGGCCACACCGCAAAATCCCGACATCTGGGTAATTAAACTGGCAGCCCAGTGACCGGAAGTATCGGAAAAATTGACGGGGGTTTTAGTTTGGGCTAAATTGGGGGCTTGTTTTTGCTGAGTTTTTAGGTAGGTGGCGGCCTGTTTGAGAATCGCCATCAATTCGGCCCTGGTGATGGGGTCGGTGGGACGGAATTCGCCGTTAGCTTTGCCGGCAACAATACCATTGGCCCGGGCCCATTGGATTTTTTTGGCACTCCAGCGCGTCGCTTCCACATCGTTAAAACTGCCGCTGCCGGGGGGAATCTCTTCTAGGTTAATTTTGGTGACAGTTCCCATCCCTTCAATAATCATCGAGACGAATTGTTCCCTAGTGACGGGATTTTCGGGGCGGAAGGTGTTATCTTCTTTAAAACCGGCCACTACCCCAAGCGCGATCGCTTTTTCAATCTCAGTTTTATAAATATCGCCGCTAATATCCTGGAAACTGGACCCAGAACTGGGGGGAGGAGTGGTTTCACTGACGGGAGGTCTGCCGGCGGCCGCGAGAACTTCCGCTTCTTTGCCGCTAAAGTAGAAGTGGCCTAAACTTTTGCCTTGGAAAGTACGACGGCTAAATCTCCAACCCGGTTCGAGGATAATTTTCATAAATCCTGTTTGCATTCCTCGGGTTCTTCCCACCACTAATTCGGGTCTGCGAGCATCCCGGGGAGTTCCCACTAAGTATAATTCGCCATTGCGTTCCACAATACGCAAGATGTAATCTAGCCCAAAATCCCGGCCATCGAGACGGATAGAATAACCATTGCTATCGGTGGCGCGGCGACAAATGCCGGTAAAGTCAAAGTTGAGGAGCAGCGGGTCAATCATGACGGGATTTGAGCCGCTTTCGCTCCAACACTTCTGTTTTCCCTGGATTTGTTCCAAGACTAGCAGGTCAAATTTATTACCTCCGTAGGGACGAGCGATCGCTATTACCTGGGTCTGCTCGATGTCCTGTTCGTCAAAGTTGACCGCTGCTGTGGAAGTTATGCCCAAGGTCATTAGGGCGGTTAGGGCGATCGATAATCTGGCTTTCATGATCTTTATCTATAAGACGATTTTTGCAGTAAAAATAGACGTGCTAGTCCCAATATTCTAGGACTGAATACTTCCGGTTGTTGTTCCTGACTGCGCCGGATTGTTGTCTGTCTGCACAAGTTTTCTCTCAATCTTCAATTTCCGAACCTATTGATCCGAGCAATATTCTGCTTGAACTGGTGGGGTGATCAATATTCATTCGGTTAGCTGTTGAAACTGGCGAGATTTTGGCGGATTGTTGAAAATTTTAGCCAGCCATTCGAGTCTTAGGCTAAGATGGGGAGAGAGGCTTTTAATTGGCCGCAGCCCTTGACTTCCTCACAGGATTTAAGCCTAATAATTGCCTAAAAAATGGCAATTAATCGATTGAGGGCGATCAGTACCGCAGTGGATTATTATAGTTCATTAGCTCTGGTGAGCCATTGCCTTTTCTTTGGTGTGTGTGAGGTAAACAATTATGAGTAACTCCCCTGGTGATCCTTCTCCTCGTCCTAATCTTTTTCTGAGTATCGGTCGATTTTTTCGCCGGCCTTCTACTTTAATTGTCGGGGGAATTACTCTCCTGGGAATTACTTCCCTTGGCTATTTTACGACTCGTTATTTAGTTTATGAACGTCTCACCCCAATTTTAGACAATATCTTCAGTGAAATGCTGCACAGACCCGTCAGGGTAGGTAAGATAGAGGGCTTTTATTTTAATCGCATTCGTATCGGTAAATCGGAAATTCCAGCTACGGCCAATTCTGCTGATAGTTTATCTATTGATGCGATCGAATTGGGATTAAATCCGCTGCCCTTACTTTTAGGTCTGCCGCTGCCGATTGATGTCAAGTTAATTAATCCCAGTATTTATCTCGATCAGGATAAAAATGGTCAATGGCTCGATAATTTAGATAAAATATCTAGTAACTTTGATCGGGAGGCACCCATTAGATTAAATCTGGGTTTTCAGGTGGAGAAGGCAGCTATTACTATCCAACCCCACGCCCTGAAAAAACCGATAGAAATTAAGGCCGATGGTCAAGGAAGATTTATTGATAATCAAAAGCAGCCTCTTACCTACGATTTTAGCGCAGAAATCCTCAAAAGTCAAGTAAAAATTCAAGGAGAAACGGCGTTAAAAACGGGTGAAAGCCTAACTAATCTTCAGATTGATCGTTTAAACTTAGGTGAACTATTAACTTTAATTCCTAATCGCAATTTTCAATTAAATCAAGGACAATTAAATGCTAATATTGCTCTCAATATTCCCAGTTGGGCAAAGCTAAATCAAAGTCAAGGAAATGGCAATTTTCATCTGACAGAAGTGGTGGGAAAATTCCAACCTTTTCAGTATCCAATTAAGCTAACAACTAAATTAAATTTACGGGGAGATAAAGTATTAGTCGAACAAGCGATCGCAAGTATTGGCAAGATTAAAACTGAGGTGAGAGGAGAAGTAAATTGGCAAACTGGTTATCATCTCAATGTCGCTCTAGAATCGGTGGATTTACAACAGCTTTTAAGAATTATTTATCTGCAATCACCTCTAGATTTACGGGGAGAAGCACGATCTACTTTTCAAGTGACAGGAAAATTAGATCAACCTCTAATTAAAGGAACCGTTAGCAACAGCAAACCGATTATTTTTGAGCAAATTCCCATTCAATCAATAACCAGTAATTTTGAAACAAATCTCAATCGTCTTAGTTTAGATAAAATTCAAATTAAACCCCTCGCAGGTGGAGAAATTAAAGGGGAAGGAAAATTGCAGTTAAATATTTTACAATCCCTGCAAAAAAATCAACCTCTTGACGGGACAAAAATGCCGATTAATTTGAATTTACAAGCCAATTTTCCCACGAGAAAAATTTTATCTCAATTGGCAACAGTTCCCGCTAAACTTAATATAAGTGATCTGCAAGCTAAGATTAAAGCTAGAGGTAGTTTAGGACTGCCCCAATTATTAATTAATTGGCAAATACCCACGGTTAATCAATCAGGATTAATTAATATTGCTGGGGAGGGTAAAGTATTTTTAGGTGGCAACAAAATAAATTTAACCGATACGGTGATTAAAACAAATGGCGGCAAACTACAGGTTAATGCTAATAGTGATTTTACTAGCAAATTAGTCAGAGCAAAAATCACGGGTAATAACTTTTTATTGACTCCTTTTGTGCCTATCGTTTGTCAATATGTAGATAGTATTTGCCCCTACCTAGAAACCCTAGAACCCTTAAATTTAGAGACAGCTAATATTCAAGTTAGTGGCAAAATTGACCAACTAAATATTAATACTTTAAACGGAATTGCTAACTTAGGAATTAGCGGTAAACAAGGCACAATTTTAGTCAATAGTCAAGTATTGCAAGGAAATTTTCAGGCTAAAGCTGTCTTAGCGGGATTGCCGATTAATTCCCTATTGCCTAACTTACCAACTCAGGTTAAATTACTGCGATCGCAGATTAATTTACAAGGTTATTTAGGGGAATTACTGAATAATAAAAATAATATTTTTAGCAGTTGGCAAGGTCAAGGTAATCTGGAGTTATTAGTGGATAATAATCCTTTAATTGCTACAGCCAAACTGAATCAAGGTTTCCTGACAGGAACAGTCAACACCGGGGGAATTAGTCTCAATCCTCTAGTGAAAAATTTAACAGTTCCCGTCAGTTTAGGCAGGGCAAAAATCAGCTTTGCTGGTGGAATAAATTCTCTGATTAGTGGTACTTTAACGGATTTAAAAACTTGGCGCGGAGAGGGCGATATACAGTTATTTGTCAATAATCAATACCTAAGAACGACAACCCAACTGGAACAAGGTATTTTAAGCGGTATAGTTAATACGGCTGGCCTTAACTTAAATCCGTTTTTACCCAAGATAAATATTCCTGTTAGTTTAGGAAAAACCCAAGTCAATTTCACTGGTGCAATCAATAATTTACTAGCGGGAAAAATCCCTAATTTGTCCACCGTCAATGCTAGGGTAGATACTCACTTATTAGTAGATAATAATCCGATTAATACGGCTATTCAATTAAACAACGGTATTTTTAATATTCTCGGTAGCTTAGAGCGATTTCAGACTAATATTCCCCTAGCGTTGAATATTGACCAAACGAGGTTTCAAGCAACAGGAAATGCCCAAACTATTTTCGACTCCCTGCTAGAAAAACGACTTAACTTAAGCAGTGTCAAAGCAGTTTTTAACTCTCGTATTAATGTAGCAAAAGGAGAAATTAAAGCTAAGGCACAACTGAATAATAATTTCTGGCAAAGTGATATTATTGCCGCTAATCTTGATCCCGCTGCCGTACTAGGACAATTGCCAGGAATAAAATCAATCTCGATTCCCAACTTAGATTTTAGTGCCAATTTAGCGGGAAACATTAAAGAAATTTGGCAGGGAGTAACACCGATTCAGGTTAATAATCTCTCGGCACAGTGGGGAGAAAATAGCTTTGATGTGCGAGGAAATATTCTTTTAGCTAATCTTACCAGTCAACCCGATATCGCTGAGGTTAACTTAAATCTACAGGCAAAAACCGACCTTGCTGCTGTACCGCTAACGCAGATTATATCGCTTTTACCGATTGATTCTAACCTAAAACCCAGAGAATCGACACTGACAGGGATCGGAGAATTTCAAGGACAAATCACAGGAAAAAATCTCTTAACTGCTTGGCAAAAAGTGGGAAATATCCAAATCACAGGAGATATAAATTTAGCTAACTTTAGCATTAATGATCGACCCTTTGAACCTATCTTAAAAGGAAGTATGCAAGCAGGAATCGGTCAAAATATTAGTTTAAATCTGCGGGGAAATCAGGACATTATTGACCTAACTTTCGATCCTTGTCAACAAAATAATTGTCTGCTGCCCTATCTTCCCTTAGGGATAAATATTCGCCAAGCTTTTGGAAATGAAACTCCTTTTCTAGCAACAGCTAAACGAAGCGGAGAAAATTTAAATGTTCAGATTGCCGATTTTCCCCTAGAAATCCTGAAAATATCTCCCACGGCAGCCTACAATATTCCGGGGATTATTGCTGGACAAGTGAATGCTAATCTAGACATCAATTTATTTAACTTACAGGGACAGGGACAACTAGAGATTAACCGACCTAGTTTAGGTAACTTAATCGGAGAAAAATTAACGGCAAATTTGGTTTATCGGGATTCCATGGTTCAACTGCAAGCGGGGAGTTTACAAGTGGGTGCAAGTCAATATAATCTGCAAGGTTTATTTAATTGGCAAACCCAAGCAATAGAAGCTAAACTCAGGGTAGATCAAGGTTATATTCAAGATTTATTATCAGTTGCTAGTATTTATGATTTAACCAGTTTAATCAACTTTTTCTCCTCAGAGAATAACCCAGCTATTCAACTTAGTCCCCTAGAAGTAGGTAATCCCGAAGCTTCCCTAGCACAACAGGTAAATTTGCGGGCAAAAATTGAAGAAATAATCCAGCAATTAGCAGGGGAAAGAGGGGTAGTCGGGATACCTTCCGAACTAGATTTTCGCGGCCGTTATCAAGCAAATATAGCCTTAACTGGGACTTTAAAAAATCCAGATCTTAGCGTAAAATTTCAGGGCAATAGATGGGAATGGCGACCCCAAAGACCGACAGTAAATATTGTTAACCCTCTAGGAATTGTCACCACCGATACCCAATTAATTCCTATTGATGAAGTAACAATTAATCTTAACTTAAATCGTCAGTTGCTCAGGATAGAACCGATGAGACTAAAATCACGAGATTCTTCCGTATTTTTAGCGGGTGATTTTTCCCTAAAAAAAGTAGAGGGAACTTTTGCCGTGGAAAATCTTTCTCTGGATATCTTGAGAAATTTTGTGCAGTTTCCCTTGGATGTATCCGGTAGTCTAAAAACTCAAGGACAAATTGCAGGAACCTTATTAAATCCTCGTATTCAGGGTAATTTTGCCTTTATTGATGGTGCAATTAATGCCCAAAATATTAATCAGGATATAATTGGTTTATTTACCTATAATCAGCATCGTTTTGATTTGCGGACAACCTCCTCCGAATCAATCCAAATCTATGCCAGCATTCCCTATCCTCCCTTACCGGGTAATGATCAATTAAAAATCCAAGCAAAATTGGGAACCGATGCAATCAAATTGATTGAAGCTATTAGTCAAAACGCCATCGAATGGGTTAATGGTGAGGGGGAGGTAGTTCTTTCAGCGACGGGAAGATTAGATATAAAAGAAGGCTTAAAAATCAAAGATTTAGAAGCAAATGGTATAGTTACTCTCAATAATGCCGCTATCCGTAGTGTTGCTTTTCCAGAGATTTTAACCGTAAATGGCCGCATTGGGTTAACCCCTGAAAACTTAACAGTAGAGGAATTACAAGGCTCGATCGCTGACAGACAAATTTCTGTGGTGGGAGTTTTACCTTTCTTTCAAGCCATCAAAAATAATCCTAATCCCTTAACAGTTAATATTCAAGAGGGAGACATAGCAATTAATGGCCTTTATCGGGGATTAATTGCTGGGAATGCCATGGTGACAGGAACAATTCAGCAACCAATTATCGGGGGTAATGTGCGTCTTTCTAGGGGTAAAGTTTTTCTTCCTCGCACCGCAGAAATTAATCAAGAAATGGATAAACCAGTGAGTCGCTGGCTGCAGCCTCTCAACATTCCTCAGACGACCAATATTACTCCAGTTTTAAATAATTTCCAAGTGTCTTTAGCAGGATTATCCATCGAACAAGAACCTTTGTATCAATTTGATTTTAGTGGTGCTTTAACCTTGAACGGTCCGCTCACTCCACTAGAGAAATTACAAACCAATGGAGTGATTAATCTCGAGCGAGGACGGGTTAGCTATATCGATACTCGTTTTCTTCTTAACCGACGCAATCAAAATGTTATTGTTTTCGATTCTAGTCGCGGTTTGGGAATTTTAAACCCCTTTGTTGATATTCAACTGCGAACAATTCTCAGCGAATTTTCTCAATCTCGCGATTTTGCTATCTCCCGTCCGGGGGGGGATTTTCCTAGTAATGAAATTCCCGATGATAGCCTCAATCGCATTCAAAGGATCGATGTCACCCTCAGCGTTGAAGGGGAATTAAATCGCTTGCTACCAAATTTAGGCCGTAATATCAATGAAGTGTGCCAAATTCGTCCCGATAGTCCACCTTTTCCCCTAGAGGAAAACTATACAAATGCAGAATTACAAAAAGCTGCTAATTGTCTACAAGCAGTGGCTTTTGCTAGAGGTGAAGACGAGGGACTGCTTAATACTCCCCTAGTTAAATTAACCAGCACTCCCCCCCGCAGCCAAGGGGAAATCGTTCGACTTTTGGGGGAACAATTGCTGTCGGTTTTTAATGGTCTACAGGGGAAAAATACGGAACAATTAATTCAATTTGGAGTGGTTCAGTTGGCGATTCCCCTCTTAGCCCAAGGAGTCGTGTATGATGTGGAGAATGCGGTTAGTAATGCGATCGGAGCAACGGATTTTAATATTCTTCCCAATTTGGAAACCGTCTATCGAGTCAATTCCCAGTCTTTTATCCGCTTCTCCTACGATTACAATTTGAATGAGTTTACCGTCCGCTATCAAACTCAATTTTAAAGTAAGATTGAGAGATATAGGAGAGTTCAGAAGTTAGGAGATAAGGCAAAATTAGGTTATACTTCATCTTACTTGATATTCTATGATTATTCGCGAGGCTAAAGAAACAGATTTACCAACAATTATCGACATCTATAATGCTGCTGTTCCCACTCGCAAGGCAACCGCAGATTTAAAGCCTATTTCCCTCGAAAGTCGGCGAGAATGGTTTAAAAAGCACGATCCTGAACAGTATCCCATCTGGGTAATAGTGATCGAAGGTCGGGTGGTGGGTTGGCTAAGTTTACAGATGTTTTATGGTCGTGTCGCTTACCAAAAAACGGCAGAGGTTAGTTTATATATTGCCCCCGATTATCAAGGTCGTGGAATCGGTAAATTATTAGTAGAATATACCCTGAATCGCTGTCCCAAATTGGGTATATCTAATCTTATCTGTATTATTTTTGCTCACAATCAAGCCAGTATTCGTCTCTTTGAAAAATTCGGCTTTCAACGATGGGGTTATTTACCCCAAATTGCCGCTCTAGACGATTTTCTGGCTGATGTGGTCATTTTAGGGAAAAAAGTCGCTTAAATAGGCAATTTATCCATAGCTAGACTAAATTCTAGACTTAATTGAATATAAGCATTTTCCGGTTCGCCTAGAGATGGTTTCTGGGTGAGAGAAAAGAGATAGTCCTCATACCAAATCTCAGAACTTCCCGCACATTTTTCGTCTCTAAATAACCATTGTTGAAACACTTGTTCTCTACCATCCTGAGGGGCAACAATCTGATAAACTTTTAGCGATTTTTTAGCAATTCTCTGGCTGCCCTTGCTGGTTAATTCATAACCTAACAAGTTCAAACAATTACGAATAATCGTCAGAGGACGGGAAGTATTAGAGAGATTAATCTTGGTGATAGTTTTAATCTCGTTGCGGTTTTTAATGGCGATTTCGGCCATTTTTTGTAAGTCGGCATCATGATTAGTTAATTCTCTTTCAGGATTAGCTAATAATACGGGAATTCCTAACACTTCTAACGTCCCGATAATCACTCCTAATTGACTACCATTAAAATCAGGAATAAATAAACTTCCGTGACCAGATTCTATCAGTTTACGCGCAATTAAAGCATCTCGATCACACAAAAATTGTCGCCCAATTGTCAAAAAGTAATGTAGGCGTAGTTCTTGATACCATCCCTGATCATCTTTAATCACTAATTGCGGGGTGACGGGGAGCCCATAGCGTTTGTATAGGTCATATTTCCTGATAATTCTCCTTTCTTTTACTGACTTAATTAACTGTTTTTTTAGCCAACGATATTCTGATTCCGTTATCTCGGCTGCGCTGGCAATTGCCTCGCATTCAGAACGATAATTATGTTCCCTAATTTCCTCGATTGCTTCTGTTAACTGATTATTTATTTCTAGTTCTTCTTCCTGATTCCGTTCTTTAATTCTATGACCTTCTGCTTGTAAAATTCCTAGAATTGACTGACGATAATTAAGCATATAAGCATTGACTCGTACAGCCATTTTTGCCCAGCAGAGGAGAGATTCCGCTTGAAAACTTGTATCTAAATCCTCCAGAGATTCTAAATCTGATTGGTGTAGTAAGCGAATATTAACCTCCGTTAGTCGGTGTCCAGAGGTGAGAAGTTTGGGGATAGAAGTGGAACCATTGCCCACCTGATTAAATCCGTAGGCTGCTGACCAAATATAACGAGGAATATTCTCCCTAATTCTCCCTAAAAATTGAGCGATAGAGGTGGGAGTCTGAATTCCCTGTGCTAAACACCAAACCGAGGTAAAGTGTTGCTGAAGATCAATACTAATTCCCGTTTCGATCGCAGGACTAGCTAGAACTATATCATAGTTAAGCAACAACTGATTTAAATTGCCAATCGCTTGATAAGCAGCGTGACTAGAATCTTGCAATGACTCTGAATCTATCCGCAGAATTTTCTTTTGAGGAAATTGCTTTTTTAGATAAGATTCTAGGGTAATTGTTCCCCATTTGCTGGTTAACTTTTGTGCCGATAGACAAACAAAAGGTTTTCCTCCCTCTTTAATATGTTTGACTAAATCCTTAACTAGCTGTTGGGGAGTATTATCAGAGTAGTTATAAACTCGCCAAGCTTCTTGATAACTGGGTTTCCACTCGTTACTAATCAAGAAAGTTTCTAGTTCAATTGCCGCTAGAGAAGTTAAATAATCTAGGGAAATATCACTTAAATCAGCATCAGCAACTAAGACTTTTCCCCCACTGCTGACCACATTTTGCAGCAGGGACTTTAAAGACTTTAAAATTGCTACACGATTAGTTTTACAAGTATCCCCATTTAACCCATGCCATAGGACTTGTTCGATCTCATCGATAATAATAATAGCTCCTTGCCAATCTTCCGCTTGAAATTTAGCCTGTGATTGGGGATGGAGAGAGTCAATACATAAACCATAACCGTAAATTTTTGCCGCAGGATTATCCCTAATTTTGCTGATATAGTTTAAACCAAAGCGTTGACATAATTCCTCTACCAGTTTCACCCGATGACCGATAACTAAAACTTTTTGTTGATTGGCAATAGCCTGTTTAACTATCTTGGCTAAAAACTCAGTTTTTCCCGTACCTTTAGCCGATTTAATCGCCATTAACTGCGCTGATGTAGGAATATAAATATCTGGCAAGTAACGGCTATTTAACTCTAGATGAGGTGGGAGAGTTAAACTATTTAAACTCGCTGCCTTCCAAATTTCCCAAGAGGTAGCTTTTTGATAGACTTGTTGGAAGTAATCTTCCCCTCGATTGATTAGTAAATCATCCACCCCTTTACCGTCAGCAGCATCCCAAGTAACTACCTTTACCTCACAGTTAGCCTGACTGAATAGATAACCCATTCTCTGTAAAGCTAAATTAACCGCTTGTTGGTTCTTTGGTTTAGTTTCTTGATCAAAAACTAGATAAATCTTTCGTCCGGAATTAGCTAATTTTTCTAGCTGCGGAATTAGATGAGATTTGCCGATTCTCCTACCTAATTCGTCCTTGGGAGTACGATAACCATTGTGAATCCCGGGTAAGGCAATTGTCACATAACCTGCTGTTAGTAATGCTCCCGCTTTTTTCGCTCCCTCCGTAAGACAAATAGGTATCTCTGGATGTTTCATTACCCAAGACCAAAAACCGAGATCCTCTTGCTTATTATCCACTTCTTCAGTTAAAATATTAATACTGATACGCTGGGATATCCTTTGCCAAATTTTCAGGGGAACCCGCAAAGCAAAGACTCCCGTAGGGGTTTGGGGAGGATGTTCGTACTTAATTGGTTTAGCCTTATCGAAGCTTAAACGGGGAAAATCGGGCTTAAAACAGCCCCAAAGGTCATAATTACCCGTTAATAAGTCAATTCCCGAACACCACCAACCACCTTGACTGGTATGTTCATAACGCTTGAGAATACCATCCCTAACCCTGCCATCATTGCGTCGCGGTAATTCTTGGGAGTAGAGTAGGTATTCACTGGGAGATAACCCCGCTAAACCGGTGACATTGAGATCGATTAACTCCGCATCCACCCCGCTATCACGCCATTCTTCTAAATATTTCATCCTTGTCCTCTACTGGCTACACGCTATATATAGCGTTTTTGTCCTATTATTCTAGCGGTAAGCCAATAAATAGCGAAAAGAGAAATTTTACTCTCTCAGAGGTTCTCAGAGGAAATTTGACTTTTAATCCACTCTTGTCTTAAATTATCGAAAAGTTAAGAACAAATAAAGTCTGACCACAATCTTCTCAGCAGTCAATCTGTTCTGTTATCAAAGAAAAAGCTTTTTGTCAAGCATACAAAAAAACTATTTTTCTGAGAAAAATTCTTGATTTTTTCCAGAAAATGTCATCGAAAACACTGTTTTTAGGGAACAAAACAATCCTCGCTCTACCACATATAGAGTTATAAGATTATTTAACACGCTAGATGTTGTGTTTTCCTAGAAAATCTGATAGAATCAGCATAGTACAAATAGATTAATCTGTCAAGTTTTTTAACTCCAATTATGCAATCGAAGCCCTTGACTACTACCGTCTCCATTCACAAAAATAACGAAGTAATACCCTTTCGTTCTACCCCTTTAGCTAATATGGGCAGCCATGGAATTAGAGTGATTCGGCGCGATGGTTCCACCACAAGCTTAAATATCGGCAAAATTCGCGAGGTGGTAGAGTGGGCTTGTGAAGGCAAAAAAGTCAATTCGATCGCCTTAGAAGCGGGTTTAACCACACGCCTGCGGGATGGGATTACCACTAGGGAAATACAGGATAATTTAATTAATTGCGCCCTAGAAATGTGTAGTCCAGAGGAACCAGATTGGCGCTATGTGGCGGGAAGATTGCATATTTGGAGTCTTTGGAAAGATACCTTAGTAGCCCGGGGTTATCAGTACGGAAATTACGAGAAAACTGTCAAAACTCAAGTTAAAAAGTTGCTATACGATGAAAGGATTCTCCTCTATTCCGAAGCAGAGTTAAAAGCAGCTGGTTCTTGGATTAATCCCGATTGGGATATCGATTATGATTACGCTGGGGCATTGTTAATCACTAGCCGTTATTTACTCAAAAATGAGTTACCCCAAGAGGCATTATTAACCTGTTCCTTGCTGCTTGCCACTGTGGAAGAACCGGCTAATAGACTCGACTGGGCCAAGAAATTTTATCAAGCGATCGCTCAAAGAAAAATATCTCTTGCCACCCCAATTTTAGCCAATTTACGCACTCCCAAAGGTTCCCTAACCAGTTGTTTTATCCTCTCCATTGACGACAGTTTAGAAAGCATTTTCAGCGAGATTACTAATGCTGCCCGCATCTCAAAAAATGGTGGCGGTGTCGGGGTAAATGTAAGTAGAATTCGCGCCACTGGTAGCTGGGTAATGGGGAAAGCTAATGCTTCCGGGGGGATTATTCCTTGGATTAAATTACTCAACGATACAGCTATTGCAGTAAATCAGGGGGGAAGACGCGCCGGGGCAGTAACTATCGGTGTTGATATCTGGCATTTAGATGTGCCAGAATTTCTGGAAATGCAGACAGAAAACGGTGATCAAAGACGCAAAGCTTATGATATTTTTCCCCAATTAGTGATCACCGATGAATTTATGCGTCGGGTGATAAATAAAGCCGAGTGGACATTAGTAGACCCCTACGAAGTTCGCAGAAAATTAGGTATAGAATTAGCGGAACTATGGGGGGAAGAATTTGAAGAGGCTTATCGTTTAGTAGAAGCTAATTTAGATCAAGAGATTCTCCTCTATAAAAAAATCAATGCCCGGGACTTATTTAAAAGCATCATGCGTTCCCAAGTGGAAACAGGAATGCCCTACATTGCCTTCAAAGATACCATCAATCGCGCTAATCCTAATAAACACGATGGCTATATCCCCGGTGTAAATTTATGCACGGAGAGTTTCTCGAATGTCACCCCCGATAAAACTGCCCATTGCTGTAATTTAGTTAGCCTTAATTTAGCCAACATTGACAGGGAAGAAATCGAGTCTAATTGTCAAATCGCTGTCAGGATTCTCGACAATACTATCGATCTTACTAATCCTCCCTTTGATAATGCTCAAAACCACAACGATAAATATCGCACTATTGGGGTAGGGGCGATGGGATTGGCTGACTGGTTAGCTAAACGGAAATTATCCTACAATAACCTGTCAGAAATTAGTAATTTATTTGAAGAAATTGGCTATTGGTGTACCTATTCCTCGATGGAATTAGCCAAAGAACGCGGTGCTTATCAAGCTTTCTTGGGTAGTGAATGGAGTCAAGGTAAATTAATCGGTGCCAAACCAGTGGAATGGTTTTTGAATAACGCGGTACAACCGCAAAGATGGCAACAATTAGCAACAGATATTCAACGATTTGGCATCCGTAACTCCCATATTACCGCCATTGCTCCTAATACTTCCTCCAGTTTGGTACAGGGATGTACCGCTAGTGTTTTGCCGGTTTATAGTCGCTTTTTCTACGATAAATGGGCAAAGGGAACCGTTCCCATCGCGCCACCTTTTATTGAAGAAGCTTTCTGGTTTTATCCAGAGAACAAAAATCTCGAACAGCAGCAAGTGGTGAAAGCGATCGCTACCATGCAAGAATGGATCGATACGGGGATTTCTATGGAATTATTATTCAACCTTAATGAAGGGGTTTATTTCCCCGAAGAACCAAACCGTTGTCTCACAGCAAAAGACATTTTTGATACTCTAATCATGGCCTGGGAATTGCAATGTAAAGCGATTTATTATATCCGTACCGTACAAAAGGACAATTTTCGAGAGTCTAACGATAGTTGTTCTAGTTGCGCTAATTAGGGTTAACTTGGGTGGGCAATGCCCACCTTAAGAGACTGTTCGTAAATGAATATTAAGCGGAAATCGGAGCCTTCTTCAGTCTCCTTTTTAAGCTTGTTGTCACCTTATGAGCGTTGATTTTTTGCCAGAGAACTGTTCTGATACTAAATCCTGTTTAAACAGTAAAGGAGCGCCGGAGTTGGGAGCGGGGAGAAACAATTCGCAACTTGTGAGTTAATCACACTATTAAAAACGGATTTGCTATCACCATTAAGATAACTGCTGTGGGTGCTTAAAACTCAAATCTGATCACTGACAGAGTAATGTAGCGAAATATACGGAGCGCTCGAGCCAATTTGTAATATATGTGGCCTATAGAATAGGATGATGCGATCGTTGTCCATACTTGCATCGGGAGGGAACCGTGACGACTTTTCTGGCTTCGCTCAATTTACTGCTTTCTGGTTCTCCCGCTACTAATTTTCAGACCGGGAAATGGACTTTTCCGGCATTCTACTCCACTCTTGCTGCTGCTGCCCTAGCAGATTTAGTTTTTTCTCGTTACGAGATTGATGTACCGAAAAATTGTCAATTTTGGCATCGGGGTTTAAGTGATGTGTATCTCCTCGAAACTCTGACAACTCCCTACATTTTGCGCGTGTCTCACTGCCATTGGCGCAGCAAAATGGAAATCGACTTCGAGTTAGAATTATTAGATTATCTCGATCGCTCTCAGGTTCCCGTCGCCGCCCCAATTCGCAGCAAAAACGGTGATTTATCCCTAGAAATTAATGCCCCAGAAGGGAAACGTTACGCCGTCCTCTTTCCCTATGCCCCGGGAGAAATTGCTATTGGGGATATAGATATAAAACAAGCCTATCATTTAGGGGCGATCGTGGCTAATTTACATCGGGTGACAGCAGATTTTCACCCCCTAGCCCATCGTCATCCCCTCAACCTCAAATATCTTCTCGACGATTCCCTGCAAATTATCGCACCTTTTCTGCACCAACGACAGAGCGACCTAGACTGTATCTTAGAAACCATTGGGGAAATAGAGGAAGAAACCGCTAAATTACCGACAGAATCTCCCTATTGGGGCATTTGTTGGGGCGATCCTCATAGTGGTAATGTGCATATCACCCCTGATAATCAGATGACCCTATTTGATTTCGATCAGTGCGGTTATGGTTGGCGAGTTTTTGATATCGCTAAATTTCTGCAAGTTTCCCTACAATCCGGCTTAAATCGCCAGGTTCGCCAGGGTTTTATTCAAGGTTACCATGAAACAGTGCCTTTAACTGATGGTGAATTATCCTGTCTTCAGTATCTCACCCAAGCAGCCTATATCTGGTCTTGGTCAATTAGCTTAAATAACCTGCGTTTAACTGATTATAGTCGTCTCTGTGCCAATTATTTTACTAGCCGTTTGGCCATTCTCAAACGTTTAAAAACCCAAGAATGGGAATTATTCTAAGCAGCTTCGATGCTGCCGGGGATCAAATTTAGTCAGGGCAGGGTGTAGGGTGTGGGGTATGGGATTTTACCCATTTTCAGAAGGTTTTTAGATTTATGTAGCCGGCCCTAACTAACCAAGATCAACTTTCTTGCTGGTCAATGGCCAAACCAGGGATCGATCACTGTATGCTGGTAAGTATAGATAATCACTAGGTAAAGACTTTCTTTCCCATCTGCCGAAAATGAAGCAAGCTTTACCGCTCTTGAATACTCCCTCACAGCCTCACAGACAGATGGTATTATGTCCAGAAGAAAGAAGAAGTTTCCCTGTGGTCACAAGGGCTATGGCCAAGTCTGCCATCATTGCGCTCAACTAGATGCCGCTTGGGAAGAAAGGAAACGTCAAAAAAATGCCTGGGAAGCCACTTTTTCCCAAGATCCGATCGATCTGCGGGAATTACCGAAAAATGTGGTACTTAAAGCTAGGGAAATCCTGCAAGGATTGCAAAATCACCGCAATTATCGAGATTTCCATGGTAAACGATTGCGACACGATCGCTTTATTATCAGTATCCCTGTCACCCGCAATTATCGCCTCATCTGTCGCGACCACGGCAATCTCCTCGTCCCAGAAGCGGTCATCTCTCATGAAGATTATAATGTTTGTAAACCGGGTAGGTGAAGCTAATCTGTATATCGATAGATTTATATTGACACTCCCATCGCACTCATGCGAGGGATTCTTGGTTCATCGAGTTTCCTTAATCTGGCAGGACGTATCCAACATTCACCAGAGGGAATCTCTCCCCAAACGTATTAGTTTCGGTATGCCCTACCGTACTTAGTCCCTTTTTGAGAATATTGATAGCGGCGTTAATATCTCTATCTTCTACATAGCCACAATGGGGACAAACATGGGTTCTCGTAGATAGAGATT
>VYLQ01000235.1_pt1 | contig 28677 bp, 27 predicted proteins | sample 5115351 | NCBI WGS metagenome assembly VYLQ01 (sample SAMN12291776, study PRJNA351875) | freshwater metagenome | isolation source: freshwater lake | place: USA: Michigan, Lansing Lake | collected 2013-08-14 | reverse complement strand
GTAAAATCGAAACGAATAGGCTTTTTCCATGCCTCACATTTTAGCATATATTTCGTAAATGTGCTAATATTTAACGGTAAAGCCGTCGTAGAACGACGGGGTTTCAGACCCAAATTTTCGATGACAGAACAGCCTCGCAGTACAGATGATCGAATCAGCGAAACGGAAGCGACCGAATTAATGCGATCGCTGCTTCATAAGGAAGGAAATTGGGTGAATTGGGGGCAAAAATGTCAAAAACTGCAAAAAGCTGGCTACGATTCCCAGTTAATCTTTGAACAAACCGGGTTTCAAAATGCCCAACAAAATTTAATTATTGTCGCTGCCCAAGTTTTTGAGAGTTTAATCAAAGCGGGAGCAGCTGAAGATTTGTTAAGTTACTACATCGGGCCGCGCAGTGATGTGCTATACGAATTGCGAATTCTCAACCAAGAACAAAGATTGGGGGCAGCGAAATTAGCGGCAGAAAAAAGGATTGAGGTGGCTGAAGCACACGATATCGCCAAAGCTATCCAAGATTTTTCCCGTTTATCCCAGATTCCCAGTGAATTTACCCGTCATCCTGGAGATGCGATCGCTTACCAGTGTTGGAAACGGGGTAAACAAAAGCGAGATTTAGCCGAAAGAGCGAAATTAATCGCTAAAGGTTTGAAATTTGCCCATTCTGACTCGGCCAGACAGGCGATCGAGTCTTTACTACAAGATTTTACCGTTACTCCCACCCGTAGCGCTCCCCTGCTACCCGTCCATCGTTTACAGGATGAGGACGAATTAGCCAGAATTATTCCTTTAGTAGGAAGATTTCCGGTGACGGTAACTGATATAAAACACACAGAAAGTTTGAGCGTCGAGGAACCTTTTCGACTGGTAACGGTGGGGGATAAACGAACAATTGTGCCTCTCCCCGGTTGGCAAGCAATTCTCAAAGCGATCGATCCTATAGCTATTTTATGGCCTAGCGATCAATTACCTCGATCGATTGCCACCAGATCCGAGGAAGTGTTATTAGTGATCGATCGAGTTTTTGCCGAATGGGACGTGAACAATTATTATCTAGTAGAGAGAGATAATTCCGTCTTTTTACAATGGTTTGATAGTCCCCCCAATGTCACCATCTTAGGTCAATTAGTCTTGATTTTAAGGGCTAAAAATATCCTTGATGAAAAAAACATCACCGAACCCTGGCAAATGGATGACTAAATCAGTGATCAGTTATCAGTAAACAGTGATCAGGTTTAAGTTATTAGTTATGAGGGGGAATAAGACAATAGATAAACTGATCACTGAATCCAATAAAACTGGTCATTGCTAACTTGTAGCTGACGGCATAACTTAAGAAACTAAGAGACATTTTTCAAGGAAAAAGCCAAAAGGGAAACCCTACTTTCAAGAAAACACTGGAACAGACAACAGGCAAATGTTGACTGATAACTGATAACTGATAACTGATAACTGATAACTGATATATGCGTGCAGTAATTTGTGGATATTATGGGAGAGGAAACGGAGGAGATGAGGCATTATTAGTGTCTCTATTGCAGATGTTGCCCTCAGAAATTAAACCTATTGTTTTGTCAAATAATCCCAGAGAAACCAGTCAACGTTATGGAGTAGAAACCTGTCCTAGTCGGGATTGGTGGCAAGTTTTTAAAACTCTTAAAAAAGCCGATATATTTATCTGGGGTGGCGGCAGTTTAATGCAGGATGTCACCAGTTTTGCCAGTCCAATTTATTACGGTGGTTTAATGGCTCTTGCTCAATTATTGGGCTTAAAAACTATGGCTTGGGGCCAGGGAATTGGACCATTAAATAGACCTTTTACTCGTTGGTTAACCAAAAAAGTCTTAAAACAATGTAGTTTAGTTACTGTGCGCGATGATGTATCGGCTCATTTAGTCGCTGATTGGGGTATTAGTCCCATTGTTGCCCCCGATCCAGTATGGGCTTTAGACGCTCAATCCGTCAAGGGATTATCGGATTTACCTGCCCCAAGAATCGCCGTCAATTTACGTCCCCATCCCCTATTAACCCCAGCAAAATTAGATAAATTAACCCAAGCTTTAATTCATTTGCAAACCAGTACGGGGGCGTTTATTCTCTTAGTCCCTTTTCAAAAGTTGCGGGATTTGCCCCTCTGTGAAGCTGTAGCCCGTCAATTAAGAGAAAATTATCAAATCATTAGCTTAGAGGATCCAAGACAGTTAAAAGGCTTATTTCGCGGGGTAGAAATGGTGATCGGAATGCGCTTTCATAGTTTAATTATGGCCGCGGCAGAAGATTGTCGTTGTTTTGCCCTTAGTTATGATCCGAAAGTCTCGCGGTTAATTGCCGAAGTCCCGATGCAGGGTTGGGAATTAGATCAGTTACCAGAGGCAGTTAATGATATTAGTAATGCTTGGATTGATTTTTATGCCAATGGAGAAGGATTAACCAGCGATCGCAAACATTTTTTAATCGATCGAGCTTTAATTCATCGAGAAATTTTGTTTAGATTGGTGAGCTAATTTTTATGTCGAGTGCTATTACCGAAGCGATCACGACTATTGCCATGGCCGAGACAAGATTTAATCTCTCCTTAACAGAAGATGGGGCGTTTTTTCCCGAATGGCAAAGTGATTTACTGTCTCTATCTAGCCATGAAAAAAAGAGTTTGGATGAACTAAGACAAAGGTATTTATACCAAAGATCGGCGGGACAGTTATTAGAAGGAACCGTGACTTTATTGTTAGTTTCTCCGTTACTAGCGATTGCGGGTTTTTACGATCCGCCTTTTCGAGTACGCGCAGAGGAATCGGTAAGCTTAACCGTCGATGATGGGGAAGAAATACTATCGGGTAGAATCGATGTTTTAGTCTGGTTAAATCAGTTTTGGGTGGTAATTGTAGAATCAAAAAAAACCGCCCTATCGGTTTGGACTGCCTTACCGCAAACCTTAGCCTATTTGATGGCTAATCCCCGGCCGGAAAAACCTAGCTTTGCCCTCGTCACCAATGGAGATGATATTTTATTGGTCAAATTGAGAGCTAATGCCCATCATTATGCCCTATCTAGGGTATTTGCTCCCTTTATTTCCAGAGAAGAACTATATAGAGTTTTGCAGATTTTAAAACACATCGCTGAGGCGATCGAATAAAATCAAGATTAGAGCTTATTAGCGAGGAAAAATCCTAATTGAGATGGGAATCTTTGGGTATAACATCCAAACCGAGGAGAACCTTTTGGGTATTGGACATATCGCCGATAATTCTTTGTAGGGGTGGGGGAAGTTGTTTGACTAAAGTAGGAGTTACGAGAATTTTATCCTGTTCCGCTAATTGCGGCTGTTCGAGAACATCAATTATTTCTACCGTATAAAGATCAGATAACTCCTCGCGACAGATCCGAAAAATATTGGCGATCGCCCTCTGGGATTTACTTGAATCACCCATAATGTAGAGTTTGAGAAGATATTGACTCATGATTGCGTGTTATTGAACAGTTTAATGTTGCTGAGACCGATATAGTATTTACGATAGAAAGAGACGAGATAACCCATCAATTCCAAGACCATAAGACGACCTTCGCTAACGTAGGCCTGCGCTTTGGCCAGGGTGACATCCTGATTTTTTTGGCGTAGGGTGGTGGTATGAATATCCACCACATCGCGAGGACTAGCTTTTAAGAATCCTAACTTATCGGCCAAGCTTCGCAGTCGTTCCGATAGATTATGTTCCACTTTATATGCTTGTTCTTCTAAAGCTAAATCTAACAACTCTCCGTAATTTTGGACTAATTCTTGAAAAATATCGGGAATACTTTGCCTTATTGCCTCAGAACCGAACATTTTCGCCGTGATGCTAGTTTGTCCTCCCTTGATTAACTGTTCCAGTTCGCGAAATTCCTCTTCCTGTTGTTGATGTTTAAGATTGAGGATATATTGCTGACGCTCGATCGCCACACGAATTTGATAGACTAAAAGACTACTATCGATATTATTTAACTGAATATAACCATCAGCACCCAGTTGAAAGGCTTTAACGACTAATTTCTCATCATTGCTAGTAGTTTGAACCACTATCGGTAGATCAGAGGCTAATTCTCTGGTTTTGACTAGGATATTTAAACCGGGGGGGACAGAGATTTCCAAGCTTAAGAGGATGAGATCAAATTTCTCCCCTGCTAGTTTTTCGCCAGTTTCCTGTAGATCCTGAGCTTGGGTGAGGGTAAAAGTCAACCCCTTGGCCAAGGAACATTGGGGGGCCTTTAACAGCAATCTCTGGATTAGTTTAACAGTCGTCGGCTCATCCTCTATCAATAAAATCCTACAGAGATCCCTAGTCATTGTTAATCGATCGCTAAAATTATCTTTTTCCCCCTACTCTCATAGTACGCTCATCTTTGGGAAACTCAAGGATAAAATCACAATATATCTCCGGCAAAAGTGAGATATTAATGGCAACCTTGCTCTTAAAATCCTTAATTTAAATATTTTTCCCGAAACTTCCCCACTTCCCCACTTCCCCACTTCCCCACTTCCCCACTTCCCCAATTCATAATTCATAATTACCACTTCCCCCACTTCCCCAATTCATAATTCATAATTCATAATTCATAATTCATAATTACCACTTCCCCACTTCCCTCTCCCTTCTCCTATTTTGACTCAATTCGCCGAATTGCCACCACTGCCGGCCGGGGAGGTTGATTAACTTGACCACTAGGCCAATTCGACCCTAGGGGTACTTGTCGCATTTGTTCAAATTCCTGCCCATTAGTGGTTTTCAGGGCAAATTTGCGGTTTTCAAAGGCCAAATCCCGACGAATTCCCCCCGCTTCCCCCGGATGTTGTACTGCCAAAAATAACGTCTCTTGGTCGGGAGTAAAGTACAATCCCGTTAATTCCGCATCCATGGGAGCGATAGCAAAAGGATAGGGATGCTCTTGACCCTTGGCAAACACCCAAGCACTATTATTGCCAAAAATCCCCAATAAATCCCGTTGACTAACCGGAACCCCTTGGGGATAACGAGTTTTCATCTCTCGATTTAACCCACCCGTGGAAATATCGCTAACCATCCAGAGATTTCCCTGTTGATCGAAAGCGAGGTTATCGGGATTAGAAAAACCCTGACCTTTCTCTGTCGGTTCCCCTCCATAAGCGACCACATCCCAACGAAAACTTAAGGAAGCAGCATCATTATTATCTTCCCTTAAACTGATAATCCAACCAAATTCGTAGGGTATTTCGCCATTTGGTCCCTTAAATATCTCCTTATCGGCTCCTCCCTCCGCTTCACTGGGACTACCAGAGGTAAAGGTTATATATAAAGTGCCATTCTCGTCCACTTCCGTATCTTCTGGCCGACCAGTACAAGTGACCCCAACGGCGTTAGCGGCAAAATGAGCATCGATGAGAATTGCTCCCTGTTTTTCCGTCGGATTACCTTCATACAGGTCCGCGAGGGTCTTATATTTAGCTTTGTAGGCTAGAATCTCCTCATCGTCCTTAAATAGCAGTAATTTAGTCTCATTGACCGTTCTTTCGGGATTTGGCAAAGCTACTACCCCATCCCCGCGACTAGCGGCAATTTGACTCGGTAGGACGGGATTTATCTCCGTGTCGGGATTTAGGGGTATCCAATAACCGGTTTTATCGGGGTTGAATTTGGCCCCGTAGAGCATTCCTTTTTCTAGGAGTTTTGAGTTATTTTTCTGCTTAATATCGCTAATTTTGCCCTCGGAAACGAATTTATAGACATGACCTCCTCTGCGATCGCAGCCTGAATAAACCGCCAAGGGTTGCCCCTTCCGAGCGAGAAAAGCGACCGCTTCATGGCGAAAACGCCCTAACCAAGTATGTTTTGTGCCATAATCGTCGGGATTGGCTGGATCTACCTCCACCATCCAACCGTATTTATTTCCCGCTAACCCGAAGACGTTACCCCGGCCATCCACTTCCGAACTATTGAGAATAAAGGGAGTAGTATCGGGATGCAAAGAGGAACCATCTTTTAACACTACCTCGGTCACTTGGTCTTGAAAGTTTTCCTCGGCACTAAATACGGTTCCCCAAGGAGTTGTTCCCCCAGCGCAATTCTGAAACGTTCCGATAATTTTTGACCCTAATCCGTCATCGTAGCCAAGTTTATCGGTTTTGGTAAAAATTGCTACAGCAGGACCGGTCGCTTTCAGGTAATGACCGTCCTTTAGTCCAGAGATACCGGTAATGCGGCGATCGGCTTTACTATAGGTACGTTGCCATTTTCCCGTTTGATCTTTAGCGAGGGAAATTACGCCAATTCCCTGATCAATTAAGCCTTCTAGGGAGATTTCCTCGATTTTTGCCTTTAAGCTGGCATCTTGCAGGTTATAGGCGGCAATTTCGCCCTTTTCGTTGGTTTTTTCCCGTACTTCCTTGACGGGTAGGGTTTTACCAATCACCTGTTCAAAGGTTTGTAGCCAAGTACGACCACTGATATATTCAAAATTAACGGTTAGATAACCTTGACCCGGACTGGTTTCGATAAAAGATAGATAATCATTGTTATAACCGAAACGGGAATCACCCACTTGATCTCCCCACTGCGCTACCACATAATAGGTGAATCCTTGCGGAAGAACGAGATCATCTAGGACTGTATAGGTTTGATAGGCATTTTTTTGGCTTTCATCGCTCATGCCGTCAATTTTTAGCGGAATCGGCAGTTTGACTGCAGCAAAGTTTAACCCAAAACTATTAGCAGCGCTCGCAGGACTGCTCACCAGAGAGGAATATTTTTTCTCTTGCAGACTGAAAAAAGAGACACCGGCAGTGGCAGTTAAAAAGGTGAGGAAATTACGGCGAGAAATACTCATATTTTCATTAATAAAGTCAAAACTGATGTTCAGACCTTGATTAGGTTAAATTTTATTACAGACACTTGACATAGGGATTATATATTATCCAAGTTATGACTAAGTTAACAGCCAGTTAAAAGTAATCAGTAATCAGTGATCACTGATCAGTAAACAGTAATCGGTGAAAAGAAAGTAGAAAACTGCCATTTAATACTGCTCTCTTAATCCATACCGCTCACTTAAAATTCAAATCTGATAACTGATAACTGATAACTGAATAATCGCTTTGTTTGTCGCTATTTTTAGGAGGTGCAGCTAAACTTTTTGGTTTTTTTCCTACCATTAATCTTTTGATACAATTCCTTGTAAAAAAGCAGTAGTTTTTAAATCAATCCCTGTAATTGCCGTGCCAACAACTACCGAATAGGCACCAACTTCTAGGGCTTTTTTAGCTTCTGTTGGCGTCGATATTCCTCCTTCACAGATAACAGGAACTGACAACTTATTAACTAATTCTTCTAGGAAAGAAAAACTTGGCGGTGGCAGATGTTTAGTGGCTTCTGTGTAACCGTAAAGAGTTGTACCGACAATATCAGCACCGGCTGCCACGGCATAAATAGCACTTTCGATCGAGTCTATATCTGCCATGACTAATTTACCAGTTTCCCGATGAATACGATCGATAATTGTGGCTAAATTTTCATCCTTAGGACGCTTTCTCGGGGTAGCATCCAAGGCAATTATATCGGCACCCGCATCGGCAATAGCGAGAGCATCTTGATATTTGGGAGTAATGTATACCGAACAATCGCGATAATTGCGTTTCCAGAGTCCAATTATCGGTATATCCGGCAATTGTTGACGGGTAGCTTTCAGATGAGCGGGACTATCAATTCTTACCCCACAAGCACCCCTATCCACGCAAGCATGAGCCATGGCGGCAATAATTACAGGATCGTGCAGAGATGACTCCACTGGTGCTTGACAGGAGACGATTAAACCCGATTTTAAGGTTTCTATTCGCATAAATTGGGGTGTGGGGTGTGGGGTGTGGGGTGTGGGGTGTGGGGTGTGGGGAGAAGCTTTTTTCAGTGATCAGTAAACAGTAAACAGTAATCAGTGAACTGAAAACTCACATCTGATAACTGATAACTGATAACTGATAACTGATAACTAACCCCACCAACAAACTTTTTCAGTAAACCTTACTTATAAGCAGCGATACACTGTTCAACTAAAGCGGTTACTGCGTCCACATCTTTCCAACCGAGAATTTCTGTGACTTTTTTCTCTAGATTCTTATAGGTTTTGAAAAACTCGGCGATTTCCTCCAAGCGATGGGGAGAGACATCTTTAAGAGATTTTACCTCTGCATAACGGGGATCTTTAGCGGGAACACAGAGAATTTTTTCATCGCGATCACCACCATCGATCATTTCTAACATACCAATAGGACGCGCCGTAATCACACAGCCGGGGAAAGTAGGCTGATCCATGATCACCATACCATCTAAAGGATCGCCGTCATCGGCGAGGGTATTGGGAACAAAACCATAATCACAGGGATATTGTACCGAAGAATAGAGAACGCGATCGAGAGCAAAGGCGTTTAAATCCTTATCAAACTCGTATTTATTCTTACTACCGGCCGTAATTTCCACTAAAACGTTAATTAAACCGGGTTTCGGTTGGGCAGGAATGCGCGATAAATCCACAAGCTTTCTCCAAATACAAGACAATAGCGCCTTTAGAGTCACCTAAAAGCGCAAGCAAAATTAAAACACACTTCGATTGACTCCGATCCAAATTTTACCCATAAGGGGGATCGGGACGAAGAAAAAAAATTTTACTTTGGCAATCGTCTATCTCAATTCTGTCACCTCATTTGCCTCGTTAGGGAGTAGGATGTGTTACCGGTAAGGGGTTCTTCGGTATAGTTAGGCGTGGAGTTATATCCAATCGCTAACAAGGGTAACGTTAGGGTCAGAATTGCGATCATGGTTCCGAGTAAATTGGCCCACCTATGACTAGGAGGTTCGGAAGTCTTCCCTGACGGGTTGCTTGATTCCATAAAGGGGTCGTGTTGAACTCGACAAGTAAAGAATACGAGAGATATATAGAGCAGTCAGCTATCGGCCTTGAGCTTTTAGCAAATTACTGCTGTTTTTTTGCTTTTGGGCTTGGTTAATGTCCCGTTAAAAAGCGAAACATTAACAGCAATACTCTCCCTACTAATTATATTTTACCCATTTTTTTCCAGCAGTTCACTCTGATACTTTTCTTGACGATCTCTCCAGATCATGGTCTGTTGGTGTTCGTCGTCTGATCCCGAACTGAGGTTGTTTACTACTCAATCCACAAAAAAAAATGTCTGAAAGGCTTAAATATTAAGCGATTCAAACATTTTTTCATTGCAATCGGAGGGTGATATTGACTTTATGTCTTAACTTCGAGCTTACGATAGAAAGCTGGCTGTTAATGTAGCCTATTTAACCAAAACATCGATTTTTTGCTTATTTATCGGGATAGACAATCACCTTTTCTCAGAAATTATCCGAGTTTGGAGACAATTGGTTAGTAATAATCTCCCAATCAGCCCCCCGCAGGGACAGCGATCAGGGCAAGTGGGATTAATCTACCAATATAAATATCATAACTCGATCGAGGGAGAAAAACCAAGAACCTGCGAGAAAAATGCCGATTTCTCCCAGCCAAGATTACTGCTCAGATCGCCCCAGATGATGCCGTCAGTCATTCTTCAGCGAGAAACCACCTCGCTAGAGGATTCTGATTCTAGGGGGAGAGAGGGTTTAATTATCCCGTATTTTGTCTCCTCTGGTGTCACTTGACGGATAACCTCCAAAGCTTCCTTGATCATTACTGCCATGGGAACTGCGACAATTACCCCCAGTAAACCGCCCACTCGCGCCCCGGTCAAGACCGAGACTAACACCCAAAAGGGATTTAACCCAGTGACACTGCCCAAAATCCGGGGAGCAATGCCATTTTCGACAATTTGCTGCACCACTACAGCTACGGCTAAAACTTGCAGAGCTAAACCAATATCGCGCAAAGCTAGTAAAGCTGTCACCGTGACAATGCCTACAGTTCCCCCAAAAGGGATTAAGGCCATAGTGCCAATCAAGAGGCCGAATAGGAGACCAAAAGGGACTTTAATCGATAAAAATGCCGTGACTAATCCCAGGGCCATGCAAGTGGCACAAATTACCTGGCCGACAAAGTAATTCTGAAAACTTAAGCGTAGGGTTAGGGAAAAGGGTTGTTGGACGGGTTTGGGCAACCATTGGATAATACTCCTCCAGATATCGGGACTGTGGAGAAGTAGATAAAAGGTGAGGATAATGGTTAGCAGCACATCAAGCACTCGCACCACGGTAAAAACGGTGAGATTAAGGGCTAAATTAACGCTTCTTCCCGCTAGAATTTGCAATTCTGCCCCTAAACGACTGTTAAACTGAGCGATAACACCATCGAAACTGATCGGAATCGGTAGATTCATCATATCGATTTTGGTATCTAGTTGCATCAGTTGGCGCTGTCCCGAGTCTAACCATTCTGGCAATCTGTTGACAAATTGCTGTGCTTGGGTGAAGACTAAGGGAACTAGGGTGATTCCCACAGCCACAAAAATTAAAATCGTGATCAGGGAAACCACGATCGCAGCTAAACCCCGTTTTAATCCCTGACGTTCCAACCAAGTCACCGGATAACCCAAGAGAAAAGATAGAACGGCCGCTATCAGTAAAATAACAAATAAAGATTCAAAATAGCCAAAAATTGCCGATAATGCCCAGGCATTCAGAACTATAAGTGGTGCAGCTAGAGCAATCACCAGTAAGCGAGATAGGGAATTCAGGGATTGCCACCACGTCTGAACCCAATTGCGTTTCGGGGGAACGACTTTAACTTCCACCATGAAGCCTCTTAAAAGGGTTGTTTCAATACTTGTATTCTGACAGATCGAAGCCGAACCCGCTAACTCCAAAAGAGGAAGTGGGAAGATGGGGTGTGGGATGCTGACAGGCGTAGGTTTATTACAACAACCTTATGGGTGTAACGGGGGCATCCTGCCGACATTTAAGGTGAACGGCTCCGTTAGGCTGTAGATCTAGTCACTCCACACTTGACAAGACAATGCAGTTGCATTACCATCAAGATCTAGTTTTTATGGACAGGCTTAGAGGTCGCTATGGCTGCAACGATGGCCCCATGCCCAGAATCCACTCTTACTGATCGCTATCAGACTACAATTCCCGATTCTGTTCGCAAAGCCCTTGGCTTGAATAAGCGTGATAAAATCTGCTACAACATACAGGCCGACGGCAAAGTATGGATTTCCCGGGCTGACGGAGCAGAAGAAAATGATCCAGTGCTTGGGAAATTTCTGAATTTTCTTGCACAAGATATGGAACAGAACCCTCAACACATACAGGCAATTAGTTCTAACCTAGTCAATCATGTTCAATCCTTGGTCTCTGGCGTTGATCTGGATATTGATGCACCACTTCTGGATGAGGACGAATAAGGTTGTCTATAGATCAGCCCCTAGTGATTAATGGGTGGAGCATATTTGCTCATCGAAAATTTTGGGTGGGAAACCCCGCCGTTCTAGGTTGGCTTTACGTTAGAATTAAAAAGACCGTCTCGAAAACTTGTGTAAGACAGTACATGGTTTTTTAACCGTGGTATGCAACGGTGGTTGAAGCAGAAACTTAAATCGTGAGGTTTAGGAATCGCCGCCCTAAAAGTGCGGCGAGGATGTCAACCTCCAGATGATTGGCATGACCTACTCAAAGAGGCGAAAAGTGCAATTAGCCGTTTACGGGAAGCTGCTGTTTTGAAGGCTGAAGCTGTACCGAGAGCGCCGAGGGCGAGTAGTGCTATAGCGGAAGAGGGTTCGGGAATAGCTGTTTTTCCGCAACGAAATGTAGGATCTGCACGATATGCTTCAGTATACAAAGAGTTTCCATCTAGAAAGACAGCGGTGAACGACACTTGACAAGAGTTGTTTATTCCTCCTAAAGTAACATCAAAAACCTGTTTTCCCAACAGAAAATCGCCTGTCTCTATAAGCTTATCCGAGACAGAATTTGGTCCGAAGTATATCCCTGAACCCCCTCCTAAAACACCTGGACGGAATGCTACAAACACCACATTATTGAAGTCATTGAGATCGTACCAACCGAACCCTATGTATCCCGTTGTGCTTGAATTTGTTATTCCAGCATTATCTGCAATAAACAAAGGACTACTTATACCGTCACCGACATACAAAGTTATGCCAGCAGCATTTCCCTCTGCATAGAGAACATAGCCATTATTGTTTATCGGAGCAAGTTGCCCGTGATAAACAGTACCAGTCCCACTTGCTATCGTGTTAGTAGTGGTATATGGCGGTGAGGAGGAACGTATCTCGCTTGCTCCAGAATTAAGCAAAGAAAGGAAAGCAACAGTATCACTGTCATTAATACCGAGAAAAGAACCAAAACCGTTATAGATGAGGCCGACACTTGCGACGGCAGTTAATGGATTTCCTATGTAAAATGTGGATACTGATTGATCGATAAAAGCTACTTTATTGCCATTATTAATTGTTGTATTGCCAAGACCCCCAGTGCCTCCTAGAAAGATTGGGGTTGTTGTTATGCCATCACCAATGAATATGGCATCGCCGCCGGTGACGGGGAGACCCCGAAAGGAAACAACATTATTATTATTGATGTCAGCATATCCTAAGAAGCCAAGGGTTTGATTGGCTACAGTATCTCCCGTTTTGACGATCAGCGTATCCAGGGCGGTAATGCCGTTGCCAATGTATAATTCTGTAAAGTCGTTATTTGGAAAGCTTTTGGTGCGCTGGAAAGCTACAATTCCCGCATCGTTGAGGTCCCAAGCACCTACGAATGGAAATTGAGACGTTGCGGCACCAATTTTTGTAAAAGTATAGGATAAGGCAAAAGCAGGCTGAGAGGAAACAAGCACTGCCAACAGACTCTGTGCAATGTTAAATAGAGAAATTTCCTTCATGGCAATTAGAAGCCGTTTAAAGAGATTGTTTTAGGGTAAATATAGTCATATCATTTCAGATAAGTTTGACAGGCTCCACACTGGCGAAACCTTTTTTAAAAATGTAACATTGTAACCGTTCAGAGAGGCCCAGAAGTGTTGAATCCTGCAATAAAACTTCACAAAACCAGTATTTTACTGATGCTCAATTAAATTCACTATTGAGAATGGAGTCAATAAGCCGTCCTTTTTGGTATCATCAGAGCGAATACATAACTTGGTCATGATCTTCAAAATCTTAACATTCAACACTTCTAAGAGAGGCCAAGCGGCCAGCGTTCTTGATTTTGTGGAAAGACTCTCTTGGGGCAGCGCAGAAGGAGAGGCACTATTGGGACTTGGGCATTTTCGATCGGCAAAAAGGCTCAACCCATTGCGGCACAAGGGGTTAGCTTCGATTTATGATTTTCCTTGATATACCTAGGGTCTGCTGAATAAATCTAAAAACCTTGTTGGGTAAGATACTTTTTCCCTGAAAATTAGGTAGTTGACCACCTGAAAATCGGTAAAACCCTACACCCCACACCCCACACCCCACACCCTACCCCCACCGAAAAACTTTTTCAGCAGACCCTACCTAGACTTCCCCATACAGACATACTAAAAAATTAACAAAACCCTTATGGAGCTTCTCAGAAAAAATTGAAAAGAGGCCACTGGGTACATTTTTCGCTTGAAAATGTCTGTACCGTTGACTGTATCTGGAGTGGAGCGATGACCTAGAGTTGGCTTTATAGCGATCGCTAACTTGATTGTAACAGATAGTGTCATCAATCTCTAGAGTCAGCGATTCCCTCTGTAGCCATCTTTAGATAGCTAGTACATTTACACTGGAGAAGTTCGGTTATATCAAAGAATTTTAGTTATCTTTTGACAAAAATTAGATAAATTGGCTTTTTTATCTAAAAACTCTAGTAATTCAGCTAGAGTTTTTTGAGGATTTTTATATTTCTTGACTTGCCTATTTAGACTGAATTTAATTTCTTCGGGATATTCATCGAACAAATTACTTAAAAAAGTATCAGGAGATTGAGCCTTTATACCCCAAATTTCTAAAGCTGACAGTGAAAAGTCGGTAATATTGTTAGTTAAAATTAGATTAGCTTTAGCCATAACAGCAGTTGCTAAAACATGACGGTCTTTTAAGTCGTTTGTCATTAACTCAATTAAACCAGATGGCACTTCAACCATGGCTTCGGGAAAAGCTGCTTTCATTGTCTCCACTAAATTAAGGGCTTTTATTGAAGTTATATTATATCGATTAATCAGATTGCGGGTTGTTTCTTCTAAAATTAATTTCGACCAGTAAGGGGAGTATAAACCTTGCCAAGCAATTGATAATAAAGTATCGCGTAAATACTGAGGAATAAGAACACAAGCATCTAAAACAACCCTAGGCTCTGCTGTCATCTAGGTTTAATTCCTCATCTTTTCTGTATAGTCCTTCCGCTTCAGTCATGGCTACAAGGTTATTTAAAATTTGTTCTCTTTCTTGATATTTTTTCTCTTTATATATTAGCAAATCTTCTCGTTTTATTCGTCGATCACTGCCTAGATTAGTCGATAAAATTTGCCCCTGTTCTAGTAATTTTATTAGATAAGAGTTAGAAACATTTAACAAATTAGCCGCTTCTTCTATAGTTAAATCCTGATGGGTAACATTTAACTGAATTACCTGTCCCGATGCTAAGGCAGCTACACTGTAACGAAGTACCATTAAAACTGATTCGGGAATATAGACATTTTCTCCCTGTTCAGTGACGAGTCTCGTCGGTATTTCTCTATTAAGCAGCTGATTTAATTGGGTTATTTGTTCAGTTTCTTCGGGTTCGACAACAAAATGAGTTGGGTCAAAATTAGAATATTTACTCATATCAAAGAATGACTCCACGCATTTATATTATTTCACCTCATTTTAACATACCAATCTGACAGGGGGACAAGAACCCTGAAATCGATACATCATAAGCTTTATAGAGCTTTTGATCGAATAAGTTTTCCGCAGCAGCCCGATGATTTCCCGTGGTGACTTCATTATAAACTTCTTGGGGAATGATAATTTTACCAAAGAGTTTTTGGAGTAAGTTAAGTTGACCAACTTTAGCTAACTCACTTAACGGAGTGGTATTAGAGACAATAATCACGGGGGAGAATCTTCTAATAATTGCAGGGTTTCTGTAATTTCTTGTTCTAACTCTTCTCGATTTTGGTCGGGAAAGATGGCAACCCCATATTGACCCATAAGTTCGAGAACTTCTAAACGAGAGACTCCCAATAACCTGCCGGCTATCCCACTACTAATTTCTCCATGTTTTAACAAAGTCATGATATATGCTATCTTAGCCTGTTCCTCTGCTTGTGAATGGAGAGATTCCGAGATATTAATAGGCAAATCAAATCGTATTGTTATGGTCATACGTTGGGATTATGCAGAAGTTTTTGGCTCTTTTAACTGCTAGATAATAACATTTTACAGCAGATTTGCGCCCGTAGGTTGATTTGATCTATCAGAGGGGTGCGGGGTAGTGGGGTAGTGGAGCATTTGGCTGAAATTTCCCTAAACCCCTAAATCCCTATCACCCTATCTCCCGACTTCTGAATTCTGTCTGTGCGAGAGATTAACTTGCTTGGGAGGAGACAAAACCCGATAACTCGCGAAAACGGATCTCATCCCGGTGGGGATCAGAGCGACTAACTTGCACTTGAAAGCGATCGCCTAAAGATACCGAGCGCTCAAAACGATGGGGTAATTCTAACCCCAATTCCTCCAATAAAATCAAGCCTAAATTTTCCTCTTCCCGCAGCCAGCGTAAAACCAGAGCTTGCCAGACTTGATCTCCCTGTCGTCGCAAAAATTCCAAACTCCAATAACGATTAGTTTGTCGTTCCACCGAGGTGGCCTCTTGGGCCGAACTAGCGACACTATAGAGAATTTCCTGCATTCTATCCCGCGTAAAAGGCAGTTGATCGCCCCGGAGATGGGCTTTTAGTTGAAAATGGGTCAAAAGGTCAGTATAACGGCGAATTGGCGAAGTTACTTGGGAATAGGTATTCAATCCCAGACTAGCATGACGGTTAGGAATCGTCGTCATCTCACTGCGCGGCATACAGCGACGCAAGGCACAGGAACGCACTGGGCCTGCGGGTAGTAAAATTAACTCCTCATCGGGGGGTAATTCCGGTTGTGGTTGTCCGCGGAAAGGCACGGGTATCTCGTGTTCCTGACAGTAGCGACCGGCGATTTCTCCAGCTAAAATCATCATTTCCGCCACTAATTGCCGAGATGGGGAAACTTCCTGCAATTCTACGATAATTTCGTCGTTAGCCTTCACCTTAATGGATGATTCTGGCATTTGGATGTTAATCGATCCCTGAGATTTGCGCCATGCGTGGCGTTGTTTGGCCCAACGGTTGAGAATCCTCACTTCCGGTTCATGCTGCAGATCCAGATGTAACATTTCATCCACATCTTCGTAGGTGAGGCGATAGGTGGGTTTAATTGTACTAGGATGGATGCGATAATCGGCGATCGCCCCCGTTTCATCGAGGATTACCCCAAAACTCAACGCAGGACAAAGTTTTCCCTGTACCAAACTCATCGGACCGGCGGCCAATTCTAGGGGAAACATGGGAACCATTCCCGTGGGAAGATAAAGACTGGTACTGCGACGACGCGCTTCTAGGTCTAATTCATCATCAGGAAGCACTAAACGGCTAGGATCGGCAATATGGATCCAGAGACGATGGCCACCATCCGCGAGCATTTCCACCGATAATCCGTCATCGATTTCCTCGGTACTTTCATCGTCGATGGTATAAATTTTTTGGTGGGTTAAATCGAGACGATTGTTGACATCCGCATCCGCAGGGGGATTGAGTAAATTAAGACGCGCCACATCAAGTACCTTTTTCGAGAATTGAACAGGGTAGGAACTGCGTCGCAGGAAAAGGTTTTCGTGACTACTCCACCATTTCAAATCGACTAACAATTCAAAAGCAGCCTCGGGGGTTTGGGAACGGCCCAGCAGGGAGAGTATGTCCATGGCTGCCGGATATTTTTGTTCGGGTTGGAGGATATATTTTTCCAGAGACTCCAGACGAATTCGATCGCTTTCTGACCATTCTACCGTTTCACCGGCCAGGGACTGTTGGAGACGTTGGAGAAATTGGCTTTTTTCCCGTTGACGCTGTTGTTCTACCTCTAGCTGGTGTTTGATTTCTTCTACCTGATTTTCCGAGCGGGCTTCGTAACCATCCCCTTTATTTTTAAAATAAACTTTATCATCACTCAAGAGACAATGGGCTGCATAGCAAAACTGGGGACTGCGATCGGAAAAGAGAATCTCGGCCATGGTTTCGGGGGTGACTAACTGATTTTCCCCGGCTAATAATTCCCAGGCCACTTCTAAACCACTAGGATCTAGATAGGGTTGGACTTCCCGCAGAAAATTTCCGATCTCTTTATAGTTGGATGGACCTGCTTTGACAATGTAATCGAAGCGTTGGGGACGCAGTTTATGCGGGTTTCCCCCTTGATCGATGACGATCCAATCTTTTTTACCTTCTGGGCGATCGATCACCCCTAAGCGCCTTTCTCCTTGCACTCGAAATTCTACCAGCGTTCCCTTTTCCACTGCTTCCCCTTACTGCCTATCTATTTTGTCTATTTTCCATCATCCTCGATCGATTACTCGATCGGCAAGAGCAATCATCAATCCTCCCCCACTAGATAGGTATAACGTCGCAAACTGCGTTCATAATCCTGTAGTAATAATTGGGATTCTTCCACAGTCATGCGATTTTCCTGTAAAGCTTGTTCACAACGAAGACGAATTCTTTCTAACAAGTCTTCCGCAGAATATTGTACATAACTTAATACTTCTGTGATCGTATCTCCTTTGACTAGATACTCGATATCGTATCCCTTGGGACTCATCTGAATATGTACCACGTTAGTATCGCCAAAAAGATTATGTAAATTGCCCATAATCTCTTGATAAGCACCCACCAGAAACATTCCTAGATAATAGGGTTCTGGAGAATGTTTACCGTTTTTGTACTCCAACGGATGCAATTCTAAAACTGATTTTACGTCCCCGCGCAAATCGATAAACTGGGCAATTTTCCCATCACTATCACAGGTTAAATCGGCGAGAATTCCCCTTTGAGTAGGTTCTCGATCGAGACGATGGATCGGCATAATTGGAAATAGTTGATCGATCGCCCAACTATCGGGAACTGACTGAAAAACCGAGAGATTGGCATAATAAATTGAGGCCATAATTTGCTCTAAGTCTTCCAAGTCATCGGGAACATAATCCTGTTGTCGGGCCACTTGCAGAATTTTGTGACAAGAAGCCCAGTACAATTGTTCGGCTCTAGCTCGTTCTTTGAGACTGAGATAACCGAAATTAAACAGACTAATTGCCTCCTCTTTGAACTGTCCCGCATCGTGATAAGCTTCCTGATAATTGCGCTCATCGATACCCGTATAGGTTTCCCAGAGATTACGGAGGATAAGATGTTCTTTCCCATTGCAGGGATCGGGGGGATTTTGGGGAACCTCGCTACTTCCCAAGATATCAAAGACTAACACCGATTGATGAGAAGCGATCGCCCGTCCACTTTCACTGATGAGAATTGGGGGTGAAATCTGGGCATCCTCACAAGCTTCCTTGACCTCGGCCACGATATCATTGGCATAATTCTGCATATTGTAGTTTTTCGAGGCGTAGAAGTTAGTTTTTGAGCCATCGTAATCAACCCCTAAACCACCCCCCACATCGAGATAGGTCATATTTGCCCCTAATTTCGCTAATTCCACATAAATCTGACTAGCTTCGCGAATGGCATCCTTAATGACGCTAATAGCGGAGATTTGCGACCCGATATGATAGTGCAGCAGTTGCAGACAATCTAACATCCCCGCTTTTTCTAATTCCGTCACTACCGTTAGGATTTCCGGGACAGTTAAACCGAATTTGGCCCGGTCTCCCGTGGAACATCCCCAACGACCCACCCCTTTTGTCCCCAGTTTCGCACGCACTCCCAAATGAGGGGCAATTCCTAACTGACGACTGACGCGCAGGGTTAAATATAATTCTTCCAATTGTTCGATCACAATCAAAGGCCGATGACCGAGACGAGTGGTCAAAAGAGCGGTTTCGATGTATTCTTTGTCCTTATAGCCGTTACAAATTAGCAATGGTTGTGTTTTGTCATTTTTGCTGTTTAAGGCAGGTTCTAGGGTAGCTAAAGCAATCATTAGCTCTGGTTTTGAACCAGCCTCCAACCCAAATTGATAGGGTTTACCAAAACGCACTAAAGACTCGACGATGTGACGGTGTTGATTGCACTTGATCGGATAGACACCGCGATAGACATTGGCATAATTATAACGGGCGATCGCTCGGCTAAAACAGGCATTCAGGCGCTCGATCCGATCCTCCAAAATATCACTAAACCGAATTAGTAAGGGTAAACCGATATTTCGCCGCTTAATCGCCGAAACTAACTCGTATAAGTCCAAAGAACCGCCCCTTTCTCCCTGGGGCGAAACGGTAATATTTCCTACGGCATTGATCGAGAAATAGGGTTCTCCCCATCCTCGGATGCGATAGAGATTTTCGCTATCTTCGATCGACCAATGTTTAACGGGGGCAACTTTTTCGAGGTTGTTACCGTCAGAAGGGGTCAGATCGACTGGAGATAATTGCTTTTCTTGTTTCTTAAGTTGAGTTTTACCGGCCATTGTCTATCGATCGCTCCGTGTGAGACTCCGATCTTCTATCTTAAGTCAGACTTCCTGTCTGCGACCAAGATTCCGATCGTGATAGAATCTATTAGCCATCAGGAGACAGGAGGCAGTCAGGGGTCAGGAGACAGGAGACAGGAAACAGGAGTCGGTCGTCAGGAGATTATTTTTATTTATTCTTCCCACTTCCCCACTTCCCCACTTCCCCACTTCCCCAATGATTACTGATTACTATCTTCTCCCTGCTACCAGAAATTTTATAGTGAACCGCTTATGAAATTATTAGACTCAAAAGGACGTTTATTCGGTAAATTTAGCTTGCTTGATATTGGAGCGGCCTTAGTAATTTTATTGACAATTATCGGTATTTTTGTTGTTCCTGGAACGAGTGGTAAAAGTACGATCGCTCAAGTCACCAAAGAACCCATAGAAGTGGATGTTATTGTCCGGGGTTTAAGTGTTCTCAATCCCAACGCTTTGATTAATCAATTCAATACCGAGAAGAAAACTAATATTGTTATTCGTAATCAACCGGCCGGTCAAGTGGATATAAAAAATGTTAAACCTTTATCGAGAAATGTCTTAGTTCCGCAGCCGGATGGTAGTGTGAAAGTCCTACCCGATCCCCGCACAGAAAACTATTCTCAAGATATGATTATGACTCTCAGTGGTCAAGCGGAAGTTACCGATACCGGTGCGGTTGTTGGCGGTCAAAAGGTGAAAATTGGCACTTTAATCGAGTTGGAAGGAGATAATTATAATTTCAACACCAGTGTTATCGATGTCCGTTTACCAAAAAGGTCTTAGTTAGTAAACAGTGAGCAGTGAACAGTGACCAGTAAACAGTAATCAGTGAGCAGTAATCAGTAAACAGTGAAAAGACAGTAGGAAACTTCTATTTAACACTGCTCACTTGAAAACTCAAATCTGATAACTGATAACTGATAACTGATAACTGATAAGAGGATTAACTGCTATTTATACACCGCCTTTAGCTCGTTTGATCGAGCAGTTACAAAAATTACCCGGGGTGGGACCAAAAAGCGCTCAACGTCTGGCTCTGTATATTCTCAAACGACCGGAACAAGATGCGATCGAATTGGCCCAGGCGATCGTGGCAGCCAAAAAACAAGTAGGATTATGTCAGGTTTGTTTTCATCTTTCGGCCGAACCGATTTGTGAAATTTGCCGCAATCCTAACCGAGAAACGGGGACTATCTGTGTGGTAGCTGACTCCAGAGATGTGATTGCTTTGGAGAAAACAAGGGAATATTCGGGCAAATATCACGTTTTAGGGGGTGTTATCTCACCTATGGATGGCATTGGACCGGATCAATTAAATATACAGTCTTTAGTCACCAGAGTCAGCCAGAAAAAAATTCAGGAAGTTATCTTAGCTATCAGTCCCAGTGTCGAAGGGGAAACCACGACTTTGTATATCGGGGGTTTACTGAAACCCTTCACCAAAGTTACCCGGATCGCTTTCGGGTTGCCCATGGGCGGCGATCTGGAATACGCTGATGAAGTAACCTTAGCGAGAGCTTTAGAAGAAATCCAGTTATTAAAAACTGATTATTTATTCTCCGTTTTGCATGAGTGCATGAGTAGAAAACGGGTTTCTCGGAGAAACCCGTTTTCTGTGCGTTACTCAACGGATTTAGTATGAGGTTTTGATCAGTTGACTTTTTGGCGAATAATCGAGTATTCGTATCCGAAGATACAGTTTTATACTTCGTCTTATGATTGGTCTCAGAATTTGTAGCTGCAGAAATCTTTGGGGGGAATCACGAGCAACTGCACGGGAGCGAGAGAGAGCGCTGTTAAAGGCTTTAAAGGCTGTTCTAGAATCGCCATTTCGCCGAAACAGTCGCCGTTTCCCCAGATTTACTAGAACAATTATTCAGCGCGACTACTCAAAGGGTTATTGAGATTGCCAGTGCCTGGACGTTTAACACTATGGGATTGTAGCAGTGAGATCGCTTGTTGGTACTGGGGATCATCCTTAGTTCCCAGCAAAGAAGGATCATCCCGGAAGCGCAGCTGTTGTTCTTGGGTTAACTCGATCTGCACATCGGGTTTAATGCCTTTTTTGTAGATATTTTCGCCGTTGGGGGGATAATAACGGGCAATTGTCACCGCTAAACCGGAACCATCGGAGAGGGTGTGTACCGATTGGACGGTACTCTTGCCATAGGTCGATGTACCTACTAAAGTCGCCCGGCCATTTTCTTTTAGCGCCCCAGCGAGGATTTCGCTGGCACTCGCTGAACCTTTATTCACCAAGACCACGAGGGGTAAATCGGTAATAGCGGTGTTATTGGCGATAAATTGACGATCGCCGCCCCGTCGATCGATGGTGCTAACGATTTTGCCCTGTTTCATCCACATGCGAGCGATATCGACACTAGCAAATAGTAAACCGCCGGGGTTGCCCCGCAGATCGAGAACATAGCCGGATATCTGTTGTTGACTTAATTCCTCGATCGCCTGTTTCATTTGTTCGGCTGCGTGGGAACTAAATTCATCCAGTTTGATATAACCAACTTTCACCCCACCTTCCTGTTTAAGGGTATAGCTAACGGAGGGGATTTCGATATCTACCCGGGTCAAAGTCACTTCAAATACCCCTTGATCGGGACGGGCAAGCTGTAAACTAACGCTAGTACCCACTTCTCCCTGTAGTGCCTCCATTGCCTGTTCTAAGGTCATTAAAGCGGTGGGTTTGCCGTTAATTCTGATCAGGCGATCGCCGCTTTTCACTCCCGCTTCCCTAGCGGGGGATTTTTTCACCGTATCGACAACGACCAGATCGCTAGTGCGTTTATCGAGGGCTAAACGTACCCCAATTCCCGATAATTCCCCAGAAGTTTGACTGGTGAGGACAGAAAATTCACTAGGAGTTAAAAAACGGGTATAAGTATCGCCCAAATCCTTTAAAGCTTCGCGAATTGCTGTGTAAGCTTGTTGGGGATTAGTATAATTTCTGTTTAACAATTCTTGACGTTTTTTTTGCCAATCAATTTGATGAAAACTACGGTCTACAAATTCATTATTAACAATTTGCCAAACCTGGTCGATGACTGCTTTCGGGTTATCTTCTAAGGGTTTTTCCCCTTTGGCTGCGGGGGTAAGGACCATCAGGGAACTAACTGCTAGGGTAGCGATCGCACCTCCAGATAGGAGTTTCTGTACGGAAACGAACGAGGGACGCGACTGGTTCATAAAGACAAAGCCAAAATAAGATTGACGTTTCGATAAAGCCATTCAAAAAGCGGGAGCATTTTGCCTTTGAGGGAGGTGAGGAGCAGTGTTAACTACGACTTCTGTATAGATAAGGGAGTTCCTTGTCTGGCTCTAATATCCACTATAATTCTAGTTCTATAAAATCGAGCAATATCTGGCGATGAATTTTTCCTAAAGGACGAGTCTGATTAATCTTCTGGGAATAGTATTCCCCTTGACGGATGGCAGCCGGGGGTAATAATGCTAAATCTTGTCCTTCCGTTTGCACTAATTTTTCTAATTCCAGGGTCAGGGGTACATGATAAAGATAACGAGAGAGATTATCATCGTTATAACAGCGAAAATGGCGTAAACTAGGTGCTTCGTAGTTAATTTCTTCTTGTAACTCTCGTTTTAACCCTATTTCTGGATTTTCACCCGCTTCCAAGTGACCACCAAACAAACCCCACACCCCCGGATAGAGAATCGTCGGGATGTCGTCGCGCAACTGCATTAAAAAGCGACCGTCCTGTTCTAAAATCGCCAAAGCAACGAATATCATCAGTTATCAGTTATCAGTTATCAGTTATCGGTTATCGGGTTTTGGTATTTTCTTGGCAGGTTTTTAGAATAGCCCAAAGCATTTTACCAATTTCCTCCGCGTCATCATTGATACTTTGAAAGGCTCTTTCCTCTATGTAATTAGTGTCTTTCAATAGAGACAGCCAATACTTTGTTTCTAGACACTCCTTATAAGCTATTGACATTTTAGCTCGAAAATCAGCTTTAGAAATAGCTCCATTAGCCTCGGCAATGTTAGCCCCGATTGAAGTGCCACTCCTTAATAGCTGTTTTGACAAAATATATTCTTGTTTAGTTTCACACAAATATTTATAGCCTTTAACAATCCTAATGGCAAATTTATAAGCTTTGTCATAAACTTTACTCTCCATCTGTTTGCCCCGCTACTGATTACTGATTGATTACTGATTACTGATTACTGATTACTGATTACTGATTACTGATTACTGATTACTGATTACTGATTACTGATTACTGATTACTGATTACTGATTACTGATTACTGATTACTGTTTACTGATTACTGATTACTGATTACTGTTTACTGTTTTTCTCGCTTTGTTTATGGGGTAAAAAGAAAGCATCGAGGGGATCTTGGACGGGTTTAATCACTGTGGGGGGTTTGGAGGGAATCGCTTCTGCGACGGGTTGTGTGGGTGGATTGGGTTTAACGGGGGTAAGGACGGGAGTTTCTGGGGGTTTCGTTTCAGCTGCGCCCGGAATTGTCACCTGTCGGGGATTTTCGAGGGGTTTAGTGGAGACTGGGGGAGAATTATTTTCTGGGGGTTTAACTTCTGAGGTGGGGGAAGGTTTAATTTCTGGGGACGGGGAAGGAGTGGGAACCGAATTAACCGCTACTGCCATCTGTTCTAATTCCAGCACATACATTTCGTTAACGGTTTGGGAACCCTGGGGAATAGCTTCAAAGTCAATTTTGCCCTTAATGACGATTTCCTCGCCTTGACGGGGTAATTTATTGCTATTGGTGCGAATCCAAATCCTACCCGACCTATCCTGCAAAAGATAGGCTCCTCCCGCTAAAAAAGGGGCATAATTGCTCACGGTTCCCCTAAGATAAACTAAAGTGCCTTTTGGTTTTTCCTGTAATTGCTCGATCGCTGTTAGGGGAGGATCACCGGTGTAGGGAACGGCAATACCGAGGTCAGCAAGGGTACTACAACCGAATAACCCTAGCAATAATAATAAACTGCTGATGCGCCCTACACGAGTCTGGATAGACATTCTTGCTTTAACCTTAACGAGTGCGATTAGCCAATCTTTTTGACCGTAGAATGGATCCGAAAGATTTTTGTTCTCGGTATTATCTTGACACTCCCCCGTCAAGCTGACGCTGTGACGGGGGATTCTTGATTCACCCCAAACCCGCTTTTCGGTACAAGTACCAACGAGTCTTACAGTTTCTCCCCAAGCTTGAAATTCCGACTGTCCATCGGTATTTGTTGACAGTATTCTCATACCCTCTTCCCTTAAATTCTTGGCGGCGTTTTCATCTCTATCGTGATGACTCTTACATTCTGGACAAATCCATTCACGAATATTGAGAGTCAACAAATCATTTTTAAATCCACAGCAAGAACAGAGTTTTGTACTCGGATAAAACCTGTCGACTTCTACAAGTTTTCCTCCCTCTCTTTCTAGCTTGTAATCCAAGAAATTAAGCAACATACCAAATCCAGCGTCATGTATTGATTTGGCTAATTTAGTCCTTGCTAACCCTTTAATATTCAGATTCTCGGCTACAACGATTTGGTTTTCATCGCATAACTTTCAAAGAGAGTTTATGAAGAAAATCCTGTCTAGTATTTGCTATCTTTTCGTGAACTTTGGCTACCTCCTTAATGGCTTTTTTACGATTATTAGAACCCTTGGCTTTACGAGACAATGCTTGTTGTCTCCGCTTTAAACGTTTAGCGTATTTTCTGGTAGGTTTGATTGGGTCAATCTTGTAGGTTGTTTCACCATCAAAAACCGTAACCAAAGTAGATAAACCTAGGTCTATCCCTGATATTTTTAGTTTTTCAATGGTTGTTGAGTCATCCATTTCCAACAAGATAGCAGCAAAATACTTACCTGTACTGGTTTGAGAAACAGTTACGGATTTAATTTTGCCGTTTATCCCTTGAGAAATCTTAGCTTTTACCACCCCTAATTTAGGTAGCTTAATTCCCTTATTTCTAATTGAACAACTTTCAGGATAACGGATTGATTGTTTTTTGTGCTTACTTTTAAACTTAGGGAATTTTGTTCTTTTTGAGAAGAAGTTCTTAAAAGCAGATTCTAAGTTTTTCAATGATTGCTGCAAGGTGGCGGCAGTAGCCTCAGATAACCATTCAAAATCTGGTTGTTTCTTGAGTTGGGTGAGGTCTTTTGCCATGTCACAGTAGGTCATTCCTTTACCAGTCTCTAGGTACTGATTGTTAGTTTTATTTAAGTAGTAATTCCAAACAAAACGAACGCAACCAAAGTTTTTAGCTAGGGCTAGTTCTTGTTCTTTGTTTGGGTATATTCTCACTTTCAAAACATTTAACATCAGCCTGACCCTATCTGTGTTATTTTTCAGTATAACACTTACCGCTTAAATATGTCAAGCTTATACATACCTTGAGAATTAAGCTTTTCCCAATAAGGAAACGCTGTCGCGTTAGTTTAGATTCTGGTGGCAATTCATCTCCCGTTAATTTCTGGTATATTTTTAATTAAGGAGAAATTTAACGGGAGTCCTCTTGCGACCTTGAGATAGAATGTCCGTAACTACTTGCCAAATTCTCGACGGGAAAGCCTTAGCTCAAAAAATCCAACTTGGACTAGGAGAGCGCATCCAGACGCTAAAATCTCAAAGGGGTCGACCTCCGGGGTTAGCGGTGTTGATGGTGGGGGATAATCCCGCTAGTGCCGTTTATGTCCGCAATAAGGAGAAAGCTTGTACTAAAATTGGTATGGCCTCTTTTGGTCGTCATTTTCCTACCGATACAAGTGAACTAGAAATTTTAGCGGAAATTGTCCGTCTCAATCAAGATGAGCGGGTGGACGGGATTTTAATTCAATTACCCTTACCTAAGCATTTAGATGCGGTTTCCCTTCTCTACCAAATTGACCCGAAAAAAGATGCTGATGGTTTACATCCTCTCAATTTAGGCGGTTTAGTGCGGGGTGAGTCCTGTATCCGCAGTTGTACTCCTGCGGGGGTCATGGCACTGCTGAAAGAATATAATATTCCCATAGCCGGTAAGCACGCGGTGGTGGTGGGTCGCAGTATTCTAGTGGGGAAACCTTTAGCTTTAATGTTATTGGAGGAAAACGCTACGGTAACTATTGCTCACTCGCGCACGGAAAATCTGGCAGAAATAACCAGAAATGCCGATATTTTAGTACCTGCGGTCGGTAAAGCTAATTTAATCACCCCGGATATGGTAAAACCTGGTGCAGTAGTGGTGGATGTGGGGATTAATCGCGTCGCTGACCGTTTGGTGGGAGATGTGGACTATGCTGGGGTTTTAGAAGTAGCTAGTTATCTTACTCCTGTCCCTGGGGGTGTCGGTCCCATGACGGTGGCAATGTTATTAAAAAATACATTGTCAAGTTACGAACGCAGGTTCTAAACCCTCCACCCTACCCCCACGAAAAACTTTTTCAGCAAACCCTAATTAATTCTAATGCCATTAACACAGCTGGGATTGCCGTCGGGATTAGTGGTAGAAACATTATCTTCTAAAGGAGTTTCATCCTCACAAACTATACCAGTATAGGCCCCGGCTGCCGTTTGTCCAGCCGCTCCTGCATAATTTTTAATATCGTTATCAAATTCAGGCACTGCATTCGCTTTATAGGCGGCTCCAAAAGCATTGGGACTTCCTACTTGGCTGATAGTATAGAATGTTAGGGAAATAGTGGCAGCTTCCAGAGATAGGTCGGATAAACTACCAAAAGTCCCTTTTTCATAACGATAACCCTGTTGGGCGCGATTGATCAATCCCAGTGCCGAGCGCGCCTCTGCTTGCCTACCTTTGGCGATTTGTCCCAAGAGATTCGGTAAACTGATGGCAGCGAGAACCCCAAATAAAATCACCACTATCAACAATTCTATTAGAGTAAAACCCCTCGCTTTTTTTCCCTGTGATTTGATTGCTAAAAAAAGAAGGTATCTCATGGTGAGGACTTGGCAATATTGACTATATTCTGGGTGTTGGGGGATTTCAGTTATCAGTTATCAGTTATCAGTTATCAGATTGCAGTTTTAAGTAGACAGTGTTAGGTGAAAACTTCGGAACTTTCTTTTCAGGGGTTGCTGAAGGCATTGCATTTTGATTTCCTCCATTCATATCTCTATTATGCAACGGGTCTTTTCACTGATTACTGTTTACTGTTCACTGTTCACTGAAAAATCCCCATTCCCCAAAAAAAGCAAAAGCGCAAGGTTTATAAGAGAATATTTCCCCGCCACCTTCCGCTAGAGTATATTAAGACTATTTGGAGAAGTATGCAAGCACAACCCGCATACTTTTCTAGACTGGGACTACTGGATGAGACGAGCGCCAGTACAAGTCGCAGCTGTAGTAGCATTACCTTCTGTGGTTAAACTACCTGCGGCTACGGTAACACTGGGGTTACTGGTTTGTTCACAGATAACAGCAGAGTAGGTTCCGTCGTCCTTTTGACCTACGGCAGAACCGTAATCGAGAATATCATTTGTATAAGTGTCATTAGCTGTGGCAGAGTGTTCTGCACCTACAGCACTGACAGTACCACCGGTAACGGTTTTATAATAGGTAGAAGTGGTCTTGACAGGCAAGTCACCCACAGTGGTAAAGGTAGCGTTTTCCAAGCGGTAGGCCTGTTGAGCGCGGTTAACAGTACCCAAGTTGTTGCGAGCTTCCGCTTGTCTACCTTTGGCTACCTGACCGAGGAGGTTGGGGAGAGCGATAGCAGCGAGTACACCGATGATGATAACGACAACTAAGAGTTCGATGAGGGTGAAACCTTTGTTACCGTTCTTTTTGTTGAGAGCTTGGATGAGTTTGAATTTGAAAGTAGAGTTCATGGATGTATCTTTGTGGTGGGTAGGTGTTTTGTTTTTCCTACAAACAACTTACCCACCCGTTTCAGGAAACCTATCACCCTTGGAAAAATTTTTTTTGGGGGAATGGGGTGGTGGGGAATTTTCCTGAATTTAGGTTTGACAAGAGGTATTTATAAGG
>VYLQ01000188.1_pt1 | contig 29764 bp, 28 predicted proteins | sample 5115351 | NCBI WGS metagenome assembly VYLQ01 (sample SAMN12291776, study PRJNA351875) | freshwater metagenome | isolation source: freshwater lake | place: USA: Michigan, Lansing Lake | collected 2013-08-14 | reverse complement strand
CCTGTTGATGCCTTAAGTCCTTCCCTATATGGATTTCAGATACTTTTGAGCGTAGGCGCTCTCATCGAATTTTATTTTAAGTTAATTATTTGCATAACAATTCCCGAAGAGCCACACCTTTTAATATTGGTAACGCTATTGAATTAGCAAGTTTTAAAGAACACGAAGCCCAACCTTTATTATATGGGTTAACAGAAAAAGTCAGTAATCTTCAGACCATGCTCAAACAAGTCTTAAGCTGGACGGGAGGGCAACCTTTCTTAACTCAAAAACTCTGTCAACTGATGCGGGATAGTGAGCAACCAATCCCCTCTAATCAAGAAGAACAATGGTTGGCCAACTTAGTAGCAGAAAAAATTCTTCAAGATTGGGAGATGCAGGATCAACCCGAACATTTAAAAACTATTCAAGATCGCCTTCTTCAAAGTCCAAACCGAACCCAATTATTAACCTTGTATCGACAAATTCTCCATCAAGAAGCAATACAGATTGATAACAATCCCTATTTACCTGAGTTATTTTTATCTGGATTAGTGGTAAAACGCCATGGCAAAATGGACGTTCATAATCGTATTTATCAGACGATATTTAATACTGATTGGCTTGAGCGATCGCTATCTTAAACCGAACCAGTATATTGACTTATAAAGTACTTTTGATACAACTGACAACTGACAATTGCTTGATTTTCTCTGAGTTTAATTAAACCCATACTATTAAGTTTATAAGCAATAATTGGATTAACTATCATTGGTTGATTCCCTTGACAAATCTGTTGAAAAACATCGGCAAGTTCGGGTTGTTTTTGTAAAGTGACCCAGTGCAGCTGTAAATGAGAGGAATAAATCCCCGTTGATGTAGTTGCTGATTTGATTAAATCTGGCATCGTGATTCGCTCTTGGCTAAGATGATAAATTGCTAAATGAATCAAGGCAGGATGTCCCCCCACTAAGTCGATCAATTGTTGAATTTCGTTGGTTGCTAATTCATTTAATTGATATTTTTTTGCCAATTCTGCCACTTGTTCTTGATCAAAACCCTGTAACTCTATGGGTAATCCCACATTAAAAGGAGACTGTTCTAATCGCAGAGAAACATAAGATTCTGTGGATTGAACAATAATTAAACGTAATTTCTGCCACAGGGGAGATCGCTTAGATTCTTCATAACAAGCTCGGATTAAAGGGAAAAAATCTTCCGCTACTTTCGGATGTTCAAAGACTCGATGCACTCCATCTAAAGCCAATACCAGTGGCTGTTTTATTTCTCGTAAAATATACTCTTCAAAATAAATTGTCCAACTCATTTTAATTCCTATATCTTCATCCCAATAATCATCTAATTTGGCTTCTAAATTCAACTGCCGAGCGCAATTACGGCAAATCCAGCGTAAGAACTTGTTAAAATTTGCTATAATGTCTTGGTCTGCTTGTTGTAAATCTAACCTAACAACTCGATAACCGAATTGTTGTTGACAAACCTCTAAAATTGTTAATAATAAAGACGTTTTCCCCCATTTTTTGGGCGCTTTAATGCGTACTAACGCCCCAGATTGACCGAGTTCCTCGATAATTTTTGCTTCAAGTTTTGTTCGTTTTAGATAATAATAAGAATTATAGGGAACAGGAGCATCGGGGTATTCTGAACGCTCATTCTGGGGATATTCATTACCGCAATACTGAAGCGATGTGGAGTTGGTAAAATGAGATTGTAGTCTAGATAAAAAATTTTTCTTATTGATCGGAGAACCGATCAGTTGCGAGACTTTATCATAGAGTCGTGGCGCAACTACATTGGCAAGATAGCTGCTACTATAACCGTTTTCTTGGGCAATTTCTTGATAGTTCTTTTTCTGCCAAAGTCCTCGCAATAATAATTGTTCTGTGTCATTGAGACAGCGATTCTCAAGCTTGAGCAGTTGCCGATTAAGAATCTCTTGGATTTCCTCGAATTTCATTATTTTTGTCTAAGGTAAGAAGATTTGAAGAAATAGATTGTTTGATTTTCCAGTTCCGTTGCAGCCAGAAATATTGAATCTTGACATAACAGCACCGATTCAAACTGGAATGGGCATATTTTTGACAAACAAGCTGACGAGAACTGGCAACCGACAAAATTGTGCGATGGCAACCCTGAGAGGGATTAAATTCCCCCCTTGCTAGGAAATTATAGCATTTCTTGTCAAGGTCAATTACACGGCAGCAATTATCTCTTGATAATTTCTATCAAAACCCCTGAGTCCTGAGTCTTCAGCGTCTAACTCCTCGATAATCCTATTAAGAATTAATTCGGAAAAATCCTCACAGGATTTGACTAGACAGGGTTTTAGCAATCAGATGTACTGCATTTAAACTGCCTATTGAGAATTTTACTACAGTGGCTGCTCCCAATCTTGCCAACAACTCTGAACAGTTACTGTTCATCCTTCAATACACTTGCTCCCAGAGCTTTTAGGGTTTCTTGCAGCATTTCAGCGCGAGAAATATTACCCTGATCTTTCAATAATTGTAGGCCTTTTTGCCAAATCTTGATCGCCTCATTATAACTACCGAAAACTATATAAGCAACCCCTAGATTTTGGTAAATAGTGGGATTATCGGGGTTTAACTTGAGAGCTTTTTTATAAGCTTTAATCGATTCTGGTAGCCGATGCAGTTGTTTGAGAACCAGTCCTAAATTATAGTAACCATCGGCATAGCTAGGATCAATTTCTACGGTTTTCTCAAAGATAGATAAGGCAGTTTCGTAGTTTTCTCCTTCGTATAATAACCCACCTAAATTATTATAAGCACCCAGTTTTAATTGAGCTAAAATTGGCTGCTCGATCGCCTTAATAAAATGATCGACTGATTTTTTAAATTCCTCCACTGAATAATAATAATTAGCGAGATGATAATATAACTCGTATAAAATATGCGGATTAGAGCCATGGCATTTTAAACCATGTTTGAGCAGCTTAAAACCCTCTTTATCCCTGCCAATCTTCAGATATAACCCTCCCAATTTACTACACACATAGGGATCGTGGGGATATTGCTGATAAAAACCCTCCATCGCTTTTCTTGCCCGTTCAAACTTATCTAAGCTGGCTATTTTATCGACGGTGTAACCGTAGTGAAATATCGCAATTTCTGGCAGTTCAACTATTTTCCAATCAGGTTCTTTTTTTAATAAGATGGCCACATTATCATCAATAATTGAGTGATAGGGACGGGTAAAAGTGACTTGAGGATGTCGGCGAAATAGCCGCGAAATTAGAGAATAAGGTGATTGTACGGCTCCGATTTCATGGCGGATTAAATTAATAACTAAATTTTCCTCTTTTTCCATTGCCCGACGCATTTTCGGTACGATAGCCGGATTTAATTCCTCATCGGCATCAAGGACTAAAATCCAATCGCCAGTAACATATTTTAAAGCCTCATTTCTGGCATCGGAAAAATTACCCCGCCAATCGTAGCTAGGAACTATGGCACCGTAACTTTGAGCAATAGCAATCGTATCATCGGTCGAACCCGTATCCATAACGATCATCTCATCCACTACCTCTTTGACGCTATCCAAACAGCGCCGGAGATTTTCGGCTTCATTTTTGACAATCATACAGAGACTAAGTTTAGGCATAACTTTACTCACTCTAGCGGTCAATCTTGAGGGATAGCGGCCAATCAATAACCCACCGATTACCGCTCACCGATTATCGATCATCCTCCGAGTCTACCTTAAACCGTTCTACCGAAGACAGCAGCTCCCGGGAGATACTCACCAATTTTTGCAGAGAACCCGCCACCCGTTGGGATTCTTGGGAAGTTTCCTGAGCGGTTAACTCCACCGACTGCATAACTTGGGCGACATTGAGGGAATTTTCCCGTTGTTTGACCGTATCGGCGGTAATCGATCGCACCAGCGTATCGATGCGGTTAGAAACTTGGATAATATCTTCTAGGGACTTCTTCGCCTGTTCCGAGCGCTCGGTGACATCGATAACCTGCTGAATCCCTTCCTCCATCGCCGTCATTACCGAACCCGTTTCCGATTGGATCTGTAAAACGATCTGTTCAATTTCCTTAAGAGATTTAGCAGATCTATCGGCTAACTGACGCACCTCATCGGCCACAACTGCAAAACCGCGGCCCGCATCTCCCGCTCGCGCCGCTTGAATCGAGGCATTAAGAGCCAATAAATTAGTCCGCGAGGCAATCTGAGAGATTACCGCAACAATTTTCGAGATTTCCTGGGAAGCTACCGCCAAACGCTTGACTTTTCGCGCCGTTTCTGATACCGTGTCACGGATTTGCAGAATTCCCACCACGGTTCTTTCCACGGAATCGCCCCCCTTCAGGGCAGTAATCGAGGAAGTGCGGGCGACATCTTCGGCTTCTCTGGCGTTTTCTGCCACCCGTTGAATTGAGTCGGTCATCATCTGCACCGAATTAAGGGTGACGGCCAATTCCTCCGCCATCCGCAGGGCATCGCTAGACTGATTGCGGGCGAAAGATTCACTATTGGTACTGGCTTGATTCACCTGTTTTGCCGCTTTTTTCACCTGTCGGACAATTTCGCGCAAGTTTTGGATAGTCAAATTAAAAGCATCGGCCACCGCCCCTAAAACATCGGCGCTTACCTCCGCTTCCACGGTGAGATCCCCCCTAGCGGCTCCTTCCACATCATCGAGAAGTCGAATCACTTGCCGTTGTAGGTCTTCCCGTTCCCGTTCCGTTTCGGCGGCGCGGCCTTGGGCTTCCCGGGTGGTCGTTACCACCACCCGGGCCATCTGATTGAAGCGATTGGCCAGTTGACCGAATTCATCTTCCGAGTAGATCGTCGCTTTAGCGTTAAAATTACCTTCCGAGAGGTGAGCGAATTGGCTTTGCAGATCGTTGAGACTCCGCTTAATCTGACTAATTAGCAACTGTAAACCTAGCCAAGTCAGGGCAAAGGTTCCCACTCCAGTTAATAACATCATTGCTGGTTTCGGTTGACTAAAAGGGGAAAGGCTGGCTGGGGCTGGTTTGGGGGCAACTTTTTCGGTTTTTTCCTTGCTATTCGGGGCTGGTTTGGCAGTCAAGAGGTTAGAAATCCAAGAGGCGTTACTAACGGCAAAAATTAAGATTACAGGGGTAATACCCGCTAAAGCCGCTAAAATTAGTTGCTTTTTGCCTAAAGAAGCATTGACAAAAAAGGCTAATTTGCCCGGATTGACTTCCACCACTGGCTTGAGCAAGCGATCGGAAGCATTGGCAAGATGACTATCTCTTTTGTCATCGGGAATTTTTAGACGAGAAGGATTAAAATTAGGCTCTCCCACACCAGAACTGGCATTAAGGGACCCACTGGCTTCGGGGGCAAAACCACTGCTTAATGCCTCCCCTCCCGAACGGGTAAATAGATCTGAGTCCCCCAGTCCTCGGGCCAGATCCGTCAGAGCCAGTGGGGGAAAACCGTCTAAATCCTCATCATTGAGTTTTGGTTCCCTAAAATCTCTGGCGTCGTCCTCCTCGTATCTTTTTTGAGGGACTCTGCCCTGATTAAGGCCAGTTTTTGCCCCTTGTCGCTGGGTCGGTTCCAGGTCAATGGCAAAATTGCTTTCTCCTAGGGTATCGGTAGAGGATAACTCCTGATCTCTACCAGTGAGGGGATTTTCCCGCCGGTCAGAGGAAACCATAAAAGGGGCTTCTCCCGTTGACCCTAACTCACCGCCCCACCCTTCCTGCAGCGAGTCAATCTCCGCTGCTTCTACAAAGGGGAAAGCTGGTTCCCCTTTTGCAGAATCGCCAGACCACTGGGAACCGTGAGAGCCTGAACTGGACAGGGTAAGGGAACTAAAGGCGGTTTCCTCCGATTCCCCAAAATCATCGTCATAGGAATCGACTTTACCCACCCTAGGCTCGCTGAGAGCCTCCTGATTGAAAAGACCACTATCCGAATCCATCCCTTCATTTTGCCAATCGGGGTCAGCCGCTTGCGACTCCCTCGACCGAGAATTGCTAAAACCTTGACCTGGATCGAAAGCTGCCTCCCTGTAGGCAATGCTTTCCGTAGCAGCGATCGTAAAATCTTCATCCTCGGCTTTAAAACGCCATTGCCGAATCTGATCGAGCCCCTGTCGAGCATAATCCACCAGATCGGAGCGATTGGGGGAATTTTTAGCCAATTGCAGCACTTTTTCGTAACTTTCCCTAGCCAAGCTGTATTTTTGTAGTCCTAGATCAATGTGGCCCTGTAAAAGCAGCACGTTGGGATCATCGGGATACTTGCCGATCATGTCTTTGATAATGACGGCAGCATTCTCAAGGTTGCCCTGGCAATAGGCGATGTTAGCCTGTCCATAGAGTTTTGCGTATTCTGTCCCTGACGGCATTGGCCTCTCCCCTAGTCAAGATAAAGTGGTCAAGTATTTAGTAGTTTAAAGAAAGAATTGCTATAAATGCTATTCTGCTATTTTTTTCAGATTTTAAGCCGCCCAACGGGCAGAACGGAGTATAGCCAGATGATCAAGTAATCTTAAGGTTTTTTTTGATTCTTGGCCCAGAATCCACTCTCCCCGCACGTATGGGGCGATCTGAGCGGGAATACTGGCGGCACTACCTAGTTGATCTAGGTCGAGCCATTCCATATCTCCCAAACGTTCCACCGCTAAACCTAGGATCGTTTCCTGTTCTTCGAGCGCAATTACGGGAATTTCGGAGCGATTGGTGTTTAAGCGGCTGTTATCCCCCAAAAATTGACCGAGATCCGCCACCCAGATCACTTGACCCCGCAGATTGATCGTGCCCAGGAGTAAGGGTGAAGCATTGGGAATTGGGGTGATGCGATCGATTGGTTGCTGCATCACCTCGCAAATGCCCACGGCACTAAGGGCAAACTCGTCCTGAGAGGGTAGATAAAATCGCAAGTGCAGTTCACCGACGGGACTTTGTAATTCCTGACCGTCGGGGGCGATATTTTGAGCGTCACTGGCAAAAAAATCGGCGTTGTTAAGCATTAGTTTAGTTCTCTTGCAACTAATAGTTCGGGCGGCGTTTTTAGCTGTCTTGACCTATGCCATAGCTAGACTGTCCCTGAGGAAGGCGATTTTATCCCCGCAGCAGTTGTTTAATGGTATAAATGAACTCAATCGGTTCAAAGGGCTTGACAATGTAGGCATCGGCTCCGATTTTCATGCCCCAATAGCGATCAAAGACTTCCCCTTTCAAGGAACAAATGACCACGGGGACATTTTTGGTTTTTGGATCCGACTTGAGACGACGACACACCTCATAACCATTCATGCGGGGCATGACGATATCGAGGACGACGAGATCGGGATTGGCTCTCTGAATATGTTCGAGGGCCTCCACCCCATCCGTGGCGATCGTGACCTTAATGCCGCTATTGCGGAGTAGATCACAGATCAGTTCCCGTTGCGTTTGGCTGTCTTCTACCAGCAATATTTCGCTCATAACTCCCTACCTAGCTAGGCTGCCAACGACAACAATGGAAAAATATGCCCGATAATAGTTCCCGTTGACCCGATGCTCCGAAATTGCTCCCATTTTTGCCTCCAACGCCATCTGAAATTTATCAGGGGTTTTCCCTCTAAACAAGGACTTCATTCACCCTTTCCGGCTTCATCTCTATAGTTCCCCATTCCACTGTTAAAAACGACTAGCCAAGAGATTTTTTTGGGGTTTGGGGATTTCAGTGATTACTGATCACTGATCACTGATCAGATTGCAGTTTTAAGTAGGGTTTGCTGAAAACTTCGGAACTTTCTTTTCACTCGACCGCATCTAAAACCTAATTTGTTAAGCTAAAAGCTTTCGAGTTTTGCTAGGGCGATATCGCAGAGAATGAGAGCGGGTTCGAGCGCTATAGTTTGAGCGAGAGCTTCTAGGGGATCACCGAAAATACTACCAGAATAGTTAGAATTTTCTCAAATACTCCCGACTTTTTCACGAATACTGAGATCAGCATCAATGCTCTCCCTGAGGGGGCAAGGGCGGGGGCTTCAATCAATTGTAAGATACTGCCAATGTCAATCTCATTGAAGTTTCTTGGCATAATTTCTCGGAATCTCCCCCGCTAGACGCTATTTCTTTTAGTCTAGGAGAACTTATAGCAGTCTTAAGGATGAGGTACGAAGTCTCTGGTTTTGGGGAACGCTGGAACTGCGGAACGCCGGAACAGTAGCTGGTCGTCTGGGGATGATGCCAAATCCCTTCATCCTTCATCTTGATGAGAAACGCTTTCTTCCCTCCTCTTGTCACTAATATAGCGGTTTTCAGTCTAATAAGGTATAGTAACTCCCTTGATAGATAGGCGTTTCAGCGTTTCAATCGGGACTAACTTCTCTGAAAACCGCTATAATAAATCTGATAAGCTAATTATGTAACATATTTTTCAGTAAGCTTTACTGCATTTAAACTGGCCTGGGAGATTTTCAGTACAAACGGTCTAGCTCCCTATCCTTGCTTCTTGCTCTCACGCCGTCTTAACCGATAATTTAGCCCTGTGGTCAGCTTATTTAAACTGCAGCCAGAGGTGAAAAGGGTCGGAAAACACGAGCCGATTTATGAGATTGACTGGCGATTTTTTTGAGACTAGGACAGTAAATTGGCGCTGAAAAATCGTCAAAAATTTTCCAGTGGCTAGAGAGAAAAATGAGAACAAATGTATGAATAAAAAAGAAAAACGATCTCGAATCATAGAAATTAAAAATTTTTGGAGATCAGATGGGTACACTAAAACCATAGAGGGGCTGCTCCTAGCCTCGATCGCTAACTCTCTCTAAAACCGATCACAAAAACTTTGATTATAGAGGACGACTACTCGTGCTACACCTTGCAGAAGTAAAAAAACAGACTAGAGGTTTTATCGGCGGTTACAAAACCGAATTGAAACTATTGGCCTGTCAGCATAAGGATCAGACTTGGAGTGTCATACCGGGGGAAGATATCTTCACCTACGACGAAACTAACTCCCTGGGTGAAGGTGCGCTTCTCTTGGTGAATTTGAGCAATAATCGTCAACTGCAAGGAAACCCGGAATTAGCGGGAGCGGAGATGGTGCGGCAACTGCAAAAGATTTCCCGTTTGATGGAGCGCAGCAAAAAAGATCAAGAGAAAATCGAGCAGTGGAAACAATCTCTCACCTATCAAAGCGAGATTCTTAACCGCCAGAAAATGGAAATGGAGGCAAGAATCGAGCAAATTGAAGAAATAGAGGCGGAATTCGAGTATTTAGAGCGCAAAAGACAAGAACTAGAAACCCTAAAACAACAATTAAACGAGCAACAGCGACAACTGGAAGAAGGACAAATAAATTACAACTCCTACCCCAATCTTTCCCCAGAACAACAACAATTTATTCGCTCTCTAACGGAGCGTTTAGCTAATCATCATGATCGGGGCAATTCTCCCTCACAAATTCTCCATTCCACTCTTGAATCTGTGCAGGGACAACAGACAATTTTAAATAGTTGTTGGCAGAGTTTAGAGGAGCAGAAAAAGGCAGTAGAAGAACGTCAGGTGGCCAACGAACAAATGCTCAATCATCTCGAACAAAGAGCTAGGGAATTACAGACGAGTCGCAGTGCTTTGGAAACAGCTAAAGTACAACTACAAATACAAGAAACTGTTCTGAGTCAAAAACAGGAATTATTCGAGCGTCTTAACCTCACCCTACAAACCACTGATTCTGCTCGACAAATGCTCCTTAGTTTCGCTCAAGGGGAAGACCTAGGTTTTGATGGTAAAATCGAGCGACAAGCTCTTGAAAAAATGCCTTTAGAAGAATTGGAGAGCTTAGTTAACAATTTACAAACAGACCTCAAGCACTTGGAAATTTTTGTCAACGACCAAGAGGAAGAATTAACTCTCCAATCCCAAACCGTGGAAGAATTAGCAGCAAGAATGGCCACAATAGATGAATCCCAGCGAGCTAATTTAGAAGAAGAATTAGCCGAGGAACAGGAAAGAAAAGGAATGCTGACGGCAACTTTAGTCGGACAAAGACGTAATCTTCAGGAAAGGCAAGCTATTCGCTCTCAACATCTGAAAATTCTGCAACGGAGACAGGGAATTTTATCTCCAGAAGAGGCCCAAAAATGTAGCTTTGAACCATTGTTAATTCTGTTGGCCGATAATTATCAAAATAATCTCGAAGAAAGTCAACGTTTAGCGGCAGAAATCGAGCGAATACAAGAGGATTTACAAAAAACCAGCGATAGTCTTGACGGTCAATGGTCGGATTTAGAGCAAAAAACTCGTGAATTTGAAGAACAGGAGCGACAATGGCGCGATGCTAATCTGGCATTATTGCGCTTAAAAACTCAGGTACAACAGTACGAAACTTTCCTGCAACCCGTGCAGGATCATCTCGATCAAATCCGTCAAAAACTAGAAACTATCTCCCAGTGGTTGACACCTATGGAATCTAATGGTAGTGGCTATCATCACGCTATTAACAGTTAGGCTTAATTAGGGCTTCCTGAACAAATAATACAGGGCAATCTGGACATAGATTTCGCCGTTTTTGCCGAGCAATGAGCACTTTTATAGCTTTTTATCTATGGATAAAATAATTTAGAGCAATTTAACTCTAGGTTAGATGTGGTATAGACTAGGATTAGTAATTTATACTCAGATAGCCTTGAGACAATCCGATCGAGAAATAATAATTTTAGCGGCTGTGGCCTCCCTCTTGGCGGTGGTGGCGGAAGTGGCAATCGCTTTTTAGATAAAAAAAACTGATTGATCTGGTTAAAGTCCAGCAAAATTGACAATCAATGCCGAGGAAAGATATCGATAGAATGCTTGTAACAGTGGCGTAAATTGCGATCGCATTGATGAGCGAAATTCAAGCATGAGTATTAGTGTAACGGGTCAGGTGAAAAGAATCGAAATAGGCACAGGAACTTGGGCATTAATGGCTGATAACGGTCAAACCTACGAATTAATAGACCCTCCCGCCGAATTAACCCAAAAAAAGGCAAAAGTGACAGTCATAGGTCAAATTCGCTCAGATGTGATGACTCTGGCCATGATCGGGCCAGTTTTACAAGTGACCTCCTTTCAATCCCCGGCATGAAGCCGAAAAATACTGCTTAAAAACGGGCAAAAACTGTTTTTTAAGCCTGTAATCTCGAAAAATTCCCGTAATTGTCCCTCAGCTATCCCAGCAAGAAAAATTGTCAAGAATACCCTAAAGGTTGATTTTTTCGAGAATAATCGGGAAATTTTGAATAATCATACTACAATAGACAGCAACTTTGTCTTAGGAACATCGGAATAACTTAAACCGATCTATCTGATTGGTTTAACTCGTGGTTACCTAAGTTGGCGTGAGGAGTGGACTGAATGAATTTGCGCGATAATGCTTTAACGATTCTGCAAGAAACGAGTCGAACTTTTTATATTCCCATAAGTCGTTTACCGGATCGTCTGCTCGAGGCGGTAGCCTCAGCTTATCTCTGTATGCGGGCGATTGATGAAGTAGAAGACCATCCCGACCTAGATAACTTCAGTAAATCCCAGATATTAAGACAAATTAGCCTGAATTTACAAGCAGGTACTGAAAATTCTACCAAAGAGGACTTTGCTTTTGGCTTAGTCCATCGGGAGATTTTGCCGGAAGTAACCCTGAGAATTGGCGAATGGGCGATGTTAGCGCCGGATTCGATCGCCCCGAGGGTTTGGGATGCCACGGCGGCCATGGCCGATCGCATGGCCTACTGGGCTGGGAATAACTGGGATATTCGCACAGAAATAGAATTAGATCAATATACCTTTAGTGTGGCTGGTGCCGTGGGTTTATTGCTGTCTGACCTCTGGAATTGGTACGACGGGACCCAAACTAATCGCAGTTATGCCATCGGTTTTGGTCGGGGTTTACAAGCGGTTAATATTGCCCGCAACCACGGGGAGGATCTGCGCCGGGGGGTAAGTTTTCTACCCCATGGTTGGACAATTAGCGATATTCATAATTATGCCCGTCGTAATCTGAAATTAGCCGATTATTACACTCAATCGCTGCCCCAAGGGCCAGCACTCGATTTTTGTAAGATTCCCCTCGCTTTAGCCCATGGCACTCTCGAAGTCCTAGCTTTGGGTAAGGAAAAACTCAGCCGCAGCGATGTTATCGCTTTGGTACAACAAATTACCCGTTAGAGGAAATCACAATTAGGGTTGGCTGAATAAATCTAAAAACCTTGTTGGGTAAGACTTTTAGACTTTTTGTCAATCAAAAAGTACCGGACTGGGAGTGATCAGGGGGAAAATCCCTGGACTTTTTCCCTGAAAATTAGGTAGTTGACCACCTGAAAATCGGTAAAACCCCACACCCCACACCCCACACCCCACACCCTGCCCCCAAGAAAAACTTTTTGCCGCAAACCCCAATTAAAATTGCCCACGATCGCTCTTCCCAAGTCAGGAATCACAAGCGTGGGCAACAAACCGGTGGTGTTCAGTAACTTAGAACAAACCGAGAGTTAAAGATATATCGATGGGGAAAGTGGCACCAATACCTAACCAGATCGTGACCACAGTACCAAATAGGAAGATAGCGGTGGCGACGGGACGACGGAAAGGATTTTGGAATTTATTGACGCTTTCGATAAAAGGAACTAACATCAAGCCTAGGGGAACGCCGGCCATGCAAGCGATACCTAAGAGTTTGTTAGGAAGAATACGGAGAATTTGGAAAACGGGATAAAGATACCACTCTGGCAGAATTTCTAGGGGAGTAGCGAAAGGATCGGCCGGTTCACCGATCATGGTGGGATCCATAATCGCTAAACCGGTGCAGAGTCCGATCGTACCAAAGATAACCACCGGGAAGACATAGAGCAGATCGTTGGGCCAAGCGGGTTCACCGTAGTAGTTGTGACCCATCCCTTTAGCCAACTTAGCGCGCAGAGCGGGATCGCTGAGATCGGGCTTTTTTAATGTGGACATGGATAATGTCTCCTAAAAATGATTTCGGATCGACAGAGATACTTTTCTGAATTATAGAGGCCCAGAAATGCCTTGTTTACGGATCATCAAGAAATGTAGCAACATGAAGACCGCGATTGACCAGGGCAGGACAAAGGTATGTAAGCTGTAGAAACGGGTTAAAGTTGCTTGACCGACGCTTTCGCTACCGCGCATCAGGGTGACGAGTTGATCACCGACGACGGGAATAGCAGCAGGTACACCGGAAACAATTTTAACCGCCCAGTAACCCACCTGATCCCAGGGTAAGGAGTAACCGGTGACACCGAAGCTAACGGTGATCACGGCCAGGACAACCCCAGTTACCCAGGTTAATTCGCGAGGTTTTTTGAATCCACCGGTCAGATAGACGCGGAAAACGTGCAGGATCATCATTAATACCATCATACTGGCGGACCAGCGATGGATAGAACGAATTAACCAGCCAAAGTTAACTTCGTTCATGATGTACTGTACGGAGGAGAGGGCCTCTGCTACAGTGGGTTTGTAGTAGAAGGTCATGGCGAAACCAGTGGCAAACTGGATCACGAAGCACACCAGGGTGATACCACCAAGACAGTAGAAGATATTGACGTGAGGGGGAACGTATTTGGTGCTGATATCATCAGCGATCCCTTGAATTTCTAAGCGTTCCTGAAACCATTGATAGGCTTTAGAATCCGTTACTTGTTTGGTAAACATCGCGTAACCAGTAAGAAAAATGAAAGATTTAAGGTTTGACCTTTAAAAAATGTAACACAGTTTTCAGGGCTAATTCTCGCTCTGGTCAGGTTTCTCCACCGGTGGGGAGCAATCGGCGATCGCCAGCCACGAAAAACGGCTAACTTCCTAAAATTTCCCTTAAAATGTCTCCTAGACTACAAAAAATCGGGCTAATTGTCCGACACTGGGAATAGTTGACACTCCTCAGCTTAAAGGCGTGAGGATTCTCGAAGCTCATCACAGCCCTTTCTGGTTTCCCTTACTTAGGTCTTACACGATTATGTCTGAACCGAACCTACTAGAATATCACTTGCTATCTAGTTATCCTTTTTATGGTTCACTCTCCAAATGTTTGACGAGGTTTTCGCTACCCTCCCTTTTTGTCTCTTATGCAGACTTTCGAGTTCAAGGGTTCAACTCAATCGAGCCATTCACTACCGCCCACTCAGGGGATTCAAACCAGTTTTATTTTAACATCAAGCCGTCCTAAAAGGACGGTGCTTTAACCCAAAATTTTGGTAAGGTATGAAATGAGGTCAGCGTGCTATTAAATACCTACGATCCCGAAGGCTTCTACGACGAACTATTCTTAGATGATGGTCAACCTCGTCCCCACTCGTCCCCTTTAATCAAATGGTTGCAGAATCTGCCGCCCCGAGAACTTCAACAACACCGGGAAACGGCTCAGTCAGCCCTGTTTGAATTGGGGGTGACTTTCAATGTCTATAGCGACAATCAAGGGGTGGAAAAAATCTTTCCTTTTGATATTATTCCCCGAATTGTCTCGGCTGAGGACTGGGATTATTTGGAAAGAGGCCTGAAACAACGCATTAAAGCTCTCAATCTTTTTCTCTCCGATATCTACAACGACCAGTTAATCATTAAAGATGGTATTATTCCCCCCGAATTAATCGCCTCGGCGACGGGATTTCTTAAACCCTGTCTGGGACTGAAACCCGCCGGAGGTATCTGGTGTCACATCACGGGAACGGATTTAGTCCGCGATAAGGATGGTCAATGGTACGTTTTAGAGGATAACTTGCGGGTTCCTTCCGGTATTTCCTATGTCCTCGAAAATCGTCGGGTAATGAAAAGCACCTTCCCCGATATTTTCCAGACAATGAATGTTAAACCGGTGGATGATTATCCTTCCCATCTGTTGGAAACTCTCCTTAATTTAGCACCGCTCCAATTACCTAATCCCACCGTAGTGGTTTTGACCCCCGGAACCTATAATTCTGCCTACTTTGAACATTCTTTTATCGCCCAACAAATGGGGGTAGAATTAGTGGAAGGGCGTGATTTAGTCGTCTTTGATGGTTATCTACAAATGAAAACCACCAAGGGATTAAGACGGGTAGATGTGGTATATCGTCGCCTCGATGATGACTTTTTAGATCCGGCGGTTTTTCGTCCCGATTCGATGTTAGGTGTACCCGGATTATTAAAAGTTTTTCAGGAAGGCCGCGTCGCTTTAGCTAATGCCCCGGGTACGGGAGTCGCTGATGATAAGGTTATTTATGCTTTTGTCCCCGATATGATTCGTTATTATCTGGGAGAAGAAGCGCTTTTAAATAACGTTCCTACCTATCTTTGTTGGCGAGAAAAAGACTTAGATTATGTCTTAAATAATCTCGATAAATTAGTTGTGAAAGCGGCCAATGAATCGGGAGGTTATGGAATGTTAGTCGGTTCCCAAGCTACCTCGAAAGAACGAGAAGAATTTGCGCCACGCATTGCCGCTAATCCCCGCAATTATATCGCTCAACCAGTGTTAAGTCTTTCTAGGGTTCCAACTTTAATTGACACGGAAGTTGAAGGTCGTCATGTGGATTTACGTCCCTATATTCTCCATCGGGGTGATGAAATTTATGTGCATCCCGGTGGTTTAACTCGCGTGGCTTTGAAAAAGGGTTCTTTAGTGGTTAATTCTTCTCAAGGTGGTGGCAGTAAAGACACTTGGGTTTTGACTAAGTAATAAGGACAATAATCAAAATTTTGGTGGGTTACGGCTACCCTTTTCTTTTTCCTTTTCACTTCTTCCCGGTTAATTATGCTTAGTAGAGTTGCTGATTCAATTTATTGGTTAAATCGCTATATTGAACGGGCGGAAAATGTAGCCCGGTTTATGGATGTTAATCTTAATTTAATGTTAGATGTACCTACCAGTGTTTTGCAACAGTGGGAACCTTTGGTTTTAACCACGGGAGATTTAGAACAATTCAAGAAACGTTACGGCACAGCCACCGCAGAAAATGTGATCAATTTCTTGACATTTGACACGGAATATAGTAGTTCAATTATCTCTTGTTTGCGCTGGGCCAGAGAAAATGCTCGGTCAGTTCGCGAGATTATTTCTTCGGAAATGTGGGAACAGGTTAATGGTTTTTTCTTGATGGTAAAAGATGCTTCCTCTTACCATCCTCAAACTACTTTACCTAACTTTTTTACTCAAGTTAAATTGGCTAGTCACCGTTTTGCGGGGGTAATGGATGCAACCATGACTCATAATGAAGGTTGGCATTTTGGCGTTATGGGAAGATTACAGGAACGCGCCGATAAAACCGCCAGAATTCTTGATGTTAAATACTATTATCTCTTGCCTTCCGCCCAATGGGTGGGAACTTCTCTAGACCAAATTCAATGGATTGCTTTACTGCGGTCGGTGAGTGCCTACGAAATGTATCGTAAATGTCAACGACGGATTACTCCTAGTGACGTGGCCGAATTTTTGATTCTTAATCGAGAATTTCCTCGTTCAATTCACTTTTGTCTGCGGGAATTAGACCACTGTTTGCATCAAGTTACTGGTACTCCTATAGGAACTTGGGGGAATTCGGTAGAAAGAAGTTTAGGGCGACTTTGTGCGGAAATGAGTTATTTAACTATCGAGGATATTATTGAAACGGGATTACATGAATTCCTCGACCATATTCAAAAAAGAGTTAATGATGTGGGAATAAAAATGACAGAAACTTTCTTCGTTTTTAATCCCGAACTTGCCCCACCTCTGCCAGTAAATAACTTTCAATATCAATCCCAATTAACAACTTAATGCGTTATCACATTCGGCATCAAACTAACTATTTCTATAATCAACCCGTGATTTTATCGCCCCATCTGCTGCGCTTGCGACCAAAATCCGATGGTGGGCAAACTTTACGAGAGTTCACGCTCAAAATTAACCCGGAACCTTTAACGATAACTAATATTATCGACCTCGATGGTAATTCTTGTTTACAAATTTGGTTTAATCAACCGACGGAAGAATTATTAATTGATGTGGTGAGTGAAGTAGAAACCCATGGAGTTAATCCTTTTCAGTATTTGTTGGAACCTTGGGCGACCTGTTTACCCTTTGATTATCCCATTTCTCTCCACAGTCAATTACAACCCTACCGACAATTTTATGGGTTAGCTAATGACCCTGATATGGCAGCATTAGCCCAAGAAATTATGCAGGAAACCGAAGGACAGGTGCTATCTTTCCTATTTAATCTCAATGACAAAATTTACCGAAATTGTCAGCAAATTATTCGTCTTACTGGGGAACCCTACCTACCCGGAAACACTTGGAAAAATAAGCAGGGTTCCTGTCGCGATTTTGTGGTTTTATTTATGGATGTGTGTCGCTGTGTGGGATTGGCTTCCCGTTTTGTCAGTGGCTATCAAGAAGGAGATTTAGACCAAGGAGAAAGACATTTACACGCTTGGGTGGAGGTGTATTTGCCGGGGGGCGGTTGGAAAGGTTATGATCCTACCCATGGATTAGCGGTGAGTGACCGTCATATTAGCCTCGTTTCTAGCCCAATTCCCCGTTATTGCGCGCCGGTAGAGGGAAATGCTCGGCCGGTTAGTCTGGGTCATCAAGTGATAGAATCTCAGCTATCATCAACAATCGCGCTTGATTTGTTATCTTGAGGAGAATTTTTTATGGCTAAAGGATTTGGCACACCAACAAAAGGACATTTAGGCTATGTTTTATTGTTGTGTCCTACTGCTAATGCCTATGCAGCTAATCATAGTTTAGATGGGGAGGGAGAGGAGTTTATTGGGGTTACTAATATGTTAGAAATGGCGCAAGTTTGGACTAAAAAAAGTGCGGCGCGTGAGGCGATAATCAAATATGCAGATTTTTTGATCCAACAGTTAGAAGAAACTCCCCAAGTAAATATTCAGATTAGAAGTTTAAAGCGTTTAGCCAACGGCAAATTGGTTACGGAAGTATTAGAGGAGTTAACTTTTGAACAAAATTCGGCTTCTCCTAGATAGGGTTTGCGGCAAAAAGTTTTTCGTCGCCGCCGTTCGATCACGGCAGCAGAAAATTATCGTTCAGGGGGTTGACGAAATGAATTCCCTCAATGGTAGCCCCGGAATTAAAATCCTCGCTATAGACCGTGGTGATTTGATTTAAGCGAGCGGTCGCCCAGATCTGGGCATCCCAGTAGGAAAACTGGTAACTTTCTACTCCACGGGTCGCTTCCAGAACGATCAACTCGGTGATCGGAACTACCTCACAGGCTATTAGATATTGACGGATGCGGGTCAGGGCTTCTTCGTGGGTTAGCAGGGGGCGACGGCTGCGGGTGACGGCCTGAAAGAATTCTCCCATCACCTGCGGGCTAATGACGGCACGGGTCGTGCGGATCAGGTCATCGACAACGGTTAATGCCCGTTCCCGTTTGCTTTTCTCGGCGATATCGTAGAGATAGACCAGAATATTGGTATCGAGCAGGACTCTATCGTTCATAGAGGTCCTCCCTTTGCCAATCCCTTTTACCCGGTTGTGATGGGCGGTTTTCTAGACTGGCGATAAAGGCCTTTTCTCGCTCCCAAGCGCTCAAGTTCGGGGTGATAGATTTGACGGAAATTATGTGTCGGTCGATCGCCTGTCGGATGATCTCGGCCTCGCTCAGTCCCGTCTGTCGGGCTTTCTCTTTTAGTAAATTATTCTGCTCGGCTTCGATATAAATTTGCTTGCGGATTTTGCTGACCATAGCCAGTTTAAGTATATACATTACATTATACATTACTACAACCGTCGTGAATCGTAATCGCCAGTTGTTCTATATGTCTGAACTTTTACTATACATATGTACTGTAATGCCCGAAAACTCTTATCCGTCAATGGATAAACTCATTAACCTTTCTCAATCTACTCATGTTTATTGTAATATTTCTTAATAGACGGGGATGGAGTATATTGGCTAGAATTTACTGACCGTAATTCTCCTCTCCAACAAAAGTAGATTTATGCAGCCAGTCCTAAGTAATTTTATATGGAGAGTTAAATTATAACCCTCTTGCATAATTAATTTTTCAGTGGTCAAAAACGGCAAAAATAAGGATTAAATTGCATAAAATCTGTAAATAGACCATTTAATTAATTATTATTCATTCTTAATTCTCCTGACTCGGAGACTACTGGCTACTGACTCCTAACCCCAACAACAATTTTTGATTTTTACAAGAGGTCTTATGTCATCAACTGCCTACGAAACTGATTATAATCAATGGCTAAAAGAGACGGTAAAACAGTTACGAGAGCGTAATTTTGAGCAGGTGGATTGGGATAATTTAATTGAAGAAATCGAGAGTATGGGAAAAAGTGATAGACGAGCTTTAATGAGTCTGTTAACCCGTCTTATCGAACATCTTTTAAAGCTGGCTTATTGGCAAGAAGAAAAAAAACGGTCAGGTAATCATTGGGCGGCAGAAATAGTCAATTTTCGCGCACAAATTCAGCATCGTTTAGAAGACAGTCCCAGCTTACGGCCAGAATTAGCTGCTATGTATGATAAGGTTTATCCAGTGGCGATTAAATCGGTTTCTCAGCTTTTTTCCCTCAATTCAGACGCTCATATATCCCTCGAACAAACATTAGATGATAATTGGTTTCCCCCGGCTGAAAAATAGTTCTTCATTAGGAGTAATACTAAATCCGTTGAGTATAGGCTAGTTATGAGGAGAGGCAAAAGGCTTCGGCCGTGAAACTTCGGACGTTCGGCGATGCTCAGTTGAGCCGTGGTCAATTAGCTAGGGAAAAGTGCCTAAATTTTCCCCCTGCTCACTTCCATGACTAGCTCTAAAGTCTTATCCAACGGGGTTTTTCGGTTTATTCAGCAAATCCTATTTAAAAATCAAACTCGTCTAACCCTGATTGTGGGGGAGAAAAGCGACTGCGAGGAGATTTTTTCGACTTTCTAAAAAAAGTGGGAATAACTGCGGCGATAAAAAATCCCATTCCCAAAGAAAAAGCCAATAAAATGCCGATAGGTACTTTAATTGACTCAAATTGTAGAAACTTTAAAGAAACTGGTTGGATATTTTGGATAGCAAAAACTGCCATGGTCATAATCCAGCCGCCGACAATAGCACTAGCTAAAAAATTACTGATTGTATTCATGCTTGTCCTCGCCAGATTTGTAGGAGATTTTTTAACTTTTTGTAGGCTAATTTCGGAGTTAGATCCCTATTAACTAAACCTCCGTGAGGCCAGAAATTACCGTTATCGGTTAAATCCCACCAACTAATTGCTTTGATATAGGATTTACTATAACAAAGGGTGTAGAATTGTTCCACCCAATCGGCTTGGATTGCCTCACTCCAGTCACTGCGCCATCGTCCTAGGGGTTCCTTTAAATAGGATAATTCATCGACGGTGGTGGCGGAAGAAATGCCTAATTCCGTGATATGAATTGGTTTTCCTAATTGACTAAAACGTTCCAATTGTCGATCGATCTCGAATAAATCTCGATCAGGATAATATAATTGTAGTCCGATCGCCTCAAATTCAATACCCGCCTCTAGACAAGTTTGCAGATATTCTAAAGGACTATGTTGGGGCGGTTGATGGTATGCCACATTTTCGCCCCAAGTGCAACAACTATTAACAATTCTATACACTTGCGGATTGCCGCGACGGGATTCTTGACAGGCAATCTCGGTTAATTCGATCAACTGGTTGAGGGAGAAATTTAAATCATTTGCCCATTTAATGCCGTTAGCCTCGTTAATCACGTCAAAATAGCTGATTTTTCGGCGATAATATGCCGTAACTTCCCTAACTCGCGTTGCTACTAATTTTTTAATCTCTGCAAAGGGTTGATCGCGAATCGAGTCGGGAATGCCCACGGGATGAAACCAGACGAGAGGATGACCTTTGGGGATAATATTGTGATTAAGTAGCCAATCAACTCGTTTATCCGTCTCATTTTGCTGAAAATATCGCCAATAAAAGGGTATTGTTGCAAAATTAAAGACTGCTTGCAATAATTCTTGGTATTTTTCTCCCTGTTGGGGATAGCCAAAAAAATTACAACCAAAGAGAAAGTCTGGTTGTGGCTGATTTTGGGCGATAATTTGGGATGCTTTACTGATAACTGCCATTTCACCCGCCCAGAGACTCTCAGTTAAGCTTTGATCACAGTATTGCACCCTTTCTCTATTATTATCGCTGGCTTTGGCTAAATCGAGATAGCTTTTCGCTGTTTCCAGACGTTGCCAAATAGCGGGGGAAAATTGCCCACCCTGTTGCTGCCAGACTTCGAGAGACTGTTTAACCCGATAAAAATGGGAGTCAGCGGCAGCTAAATTAAAATTTAAGGGAAAATCAGCTGCAGAGTAACCGAAACCCCGATTATCTGCCTCTAGGAACATTTCCCCGAAACCCTTCACCGGTAACTTAAGAGTTATCGCTACAGGGGAGAGGGGAAGGGAAGAAAATAATTTTCCCTCCTCCAGATTGCGGGGGGGATTTGGTAAAGGTTGGGCAGCAAGGGTGAGAAAATAGAGTTGATTGAGGGCTTTTTTATTTAAAGGTTGACCATCGGGGCTAAAAGCCTCTATTTCTATTTTTTTTGGCAATATTTCGGCTTTTAACCCATTATTACTTGCTAAGGTGACAGTCAATCCCCCCGTTAGATAGAGAAATTGTCGTCGCGGAAATTGATTAAACATCTATTTAATTTCTAAGTATCATTGGGGAATAGTAAGAACAAGAATCCTAACTCTATTGACTTAACTATCACTAATTTAAACCAAGAAACTGGCTGAGGTGGTTTTCGATAGACAATAATTGAGATAACTTATTAATTTTAATCCTTGATCCCACCCGCTATGACTGAAACTACTAACGATATTGCCACTTCCCGTCTGTGGTTACTGCTTACTGCTTTTCTCTACGCAATTTTTACCCTGATGGCCGATAGTCATAGTCTCATGGTACAGTGGCCTTGGGTAGCTATCTGGCAAATCGGGTTACTCTGTCCGATTTTATGGTTATTATCCCAGATTTGGCACCATAAAAGCTTGACCGGTTTGGGCAATGGTTTTGATCTGATAACTGGGATTATAGTCTTGGGATTAATTATTTCTAGTCTTTTCTCCCCCTTTCCCAATCAAGCGCGCTGGTATAGTTGGGCAGCTATTGGTATTATCTGCGCTTTATACGCCCTGCATCAATGGATTATCACTGATAATTCTCCCCAGCGACGCTATGCTATCCTCAGTTTTCAAGGTTATCTTAGTATGGCTTTTATTATTATCAGTCTTTTTTTGTGGACAAGCCAAACTTTATCACCAGAATTAGCAAGGATTAGGGAATTACAGCAAAATGGAGTCGAGATTTCTTTTGATTTTTCAGTCTTAGAGTTACGCAATTGGGCGCCCTTGGGTCATCAGAATTATGTGGCGGGTTTTCTCGTTCTTGCCTTACCTTTACTATTAGGATTAGCTATATTGGCTAAAAATTGGCAGCGTTGGCTATGGTTTACCGGTCTTGGTTTAGGCATTCTCGATCTCTACACTACCAGTTCTCGGGGTGGTTGGCTAGGATTAATCGGGGTTTGTGTGGTAGGATTAGGAATTTTAATTTTTAGAAGTCAAATTACCCGACTCTGGTTAGGATTAGGAGGATTAGCAACTTTGCTGTTTTTATTGCTTGTTATCTTCGCTAATAATCGTCTAAAAACTGTGATAACTTCCCTAGTACAGGGAGGAGGAGATAACGAATTTTCCTATCGTTGGATTAATACCCTTATCGGTGGGCAGATGGGAAGTGAAAATTTTTGGACGGGGATTGGTTTAGGCAATGTTCCTATCACTTATCAGCACTACCGTCCCCTGATAGCGGGAAGGGCATCAGAATTAATTTATCAACTGCATAGCACCCCCGCCCAATTATTTGCTGAATTAGGTATTTGGGGCATTTTAGCAGGGATTGGACTGGTTATAGTGCTGATTTTTCATTTTTTTCGTTCTCCTGCCCCTGACAATTTCAGCGATCAAATTTTACTGCCCTGTGTTTATACAGGATTATTCGGCTACGGATTAATGAGTTTAACCGATTATCAATTAGATAATATTGCCATTGCCGGAACCTTAACTATTTACCTCGCTTGTCTGACTTCTTCCTTACCCAGAAAAGAAACTAAGTTTGTAGCTATTCCCCCAAAAGTTATCTTTTTTACAGGATTGGGAATTGTGTTAGTCATGATAATTTGGTTACTTCCTATTCATCGCGCTTGGCAACTTTCTAGTTATGGCTTCGATTTTTTGGCAGAAAAAAAGATCGCACCTTTTCGCGATACTCTGATTAAAGCCCATCAATTAGCACCCTGGGAACCCTATTATACCTATCAATTAGGTTGGAATTTAGGCGATTTAGCTATTAATACCAATAATCCTCAGGCTTTAAACGAGGGAATTAAATATTTTCAAGTAGGAAATCAGGTTTCTCCCTATCAAGAATTCGGCCACAGTAATCTGGGATGGTTACAACTGAGGCAAAATCCCAGCGCAGCCAGTAAATCCTTTATTGAATCAATAAAATTAATCCCCGCTAAAAGAGGAGTTTTTCAGGGTTTGGCTGTCAGTTTACTAGCCCAAAATCAATCCGATTTAGCCATAGAAGCTTTTGCTTTAGAAGCTGTGCGTGACCCTTTATTTATTACCAGTCCCCTCTGGCGTTTACCCAGCCTACAACCAATATACACAAAAATGTTAGACAGGGTTGATTCAATTTATAGTCAGCTTTTGCAAAGTAACCCTTCTGAGAATTTGAAAAATAATCTGCATTTTTATCGTGGGAGTTTGTCCTGGTGGCGCGGGGATAAACTGAAAGCAGCCCAAGATTGGCAAAAATCCGGGGGAGAAGTGGGAAAAGCTTTATTAAATCCCTCCCTAAAAAATCCCTTACCCGGGGTAGATTTACTGAAACAAGCTTGGTTAAATCCCCCTGAAAGAGGGAAGCTTTTAGCACAAGCATGGTTACAATCTCAAAAAAGTTTTTTACCGACCGAGATAGAGAAAAATTTAGCCGATTCCATGGCCAAATCTGCTAACTTTGACCTCTGGTTAAGAGAAAAGGCAACCCCTTGGCTATATCGTCGTCAAAGGGCAGGTTTTGGGGTAAATAGTCGTCATATCGATGGGGTTCAACCGTTTGATTTTACTCCCGTGGTCGATAATATTGCCGTCACTACATGGTTTAATAATCTGTTTGCTACTCCCGATTATTTCCCCGAATTCGATACTCTCCTACAACCGCTGCGGGAGGAATTAATTAAGAAAGTGCAGGGATAATTATCGAGGTGGCTCCACAACAGATTAAGCTAGAGCTAGTAAATATAAATAGCGCCCTGTTGATTGAGGTTAAAGGTGGTATAACCAGGGGTACTCCCCGGAACTTTGGTGACAGTAATCGTGACTAAATTATCATCATTGACCTCTACGGCATAGATTAAACTAGAAGAATAGCGATCCGCAGCGGCATTAGCCCGATTAATCAGAATATATGCCGGAATTACGAAACCTCTTAGGGTTGTCTCCGTACCCGGAGATAATAATTGAGGAGAAGAATTAATATTGGCCGATAGGTCATAATTGAGATCAATATCGGTTTGATTGATGATTTTAATCTCCACGGGACGACTCATATTCACCCTAGCAACAGGCTGCCAAGGACCCGGTTGAAAGGTGGTAGCGGGGGGATTTTGAGCGGGTAAAGAGGGGGGAAAAACTAATCCCAGACTTAACACTAGGGAAAGAGTTAAAAAGCGATCGCATTTCATAGATAAATCCTGGTCTAGGGTTTTCATCCTATTTTAGGAAAGTATCTCCAGTGTTTTATACTTTAAAGTAGAAGCTTTTGAAATTGTCTATAGCAGTGAGTCAACAGCTATCAGGGGAATATCCTCAGCTTTCCTGATTTTGCTCTATAAACAAGGCTCAATACACCTATTTTTCTCTAGAAGTTTCCCTAGTAACCCCTATCAACGGTTCACTTTAGGTTGAGATTGATTATATGCCGACCATCGACATATCGGGAGTATCCCACAGTTACGAGTTATTTTCGCCCCGAGCGGATAAACCGGTTTTAGTCTTTATACACGGTTGGCTGCTGAGTCGTCACTATTGGCAGCCTTTGGTAGATATTCTCTCCCCGGATTATCCCTGTCTAGTCTATGATCTTCGGGGCTTTGGCGACTCCCAAAAAATCACCTCTAACAGTCCTCCTAGCAGTTATAACCTTGAATCCTACTCCCAAGACGTTATTACCCTTCTTAACCGCTTAAACCTCGATGCTGCTTGGTTAGTTGGTCATTCCCTCGGTGGTAGTGTGGCTTTGTGGGCCGCGGATATCTGTCCTGACCGCATTAAAGGGGTAATCTGTATGAATGCTGGCGGTGGCATCTATCTAAAGGAGGAATTTGAGCGATTTCGGGAAGCCGGAAGACAGATTTTACAGAGAAGACCGCCTTGGTTGCCCCGTGTTCCCTTTATTGATCTTTTATTCTCGCGGATGATGGTCAAGCAAACCCTAAGTAAAAAATGGGGCAAACAGCGAGTGATTGATTTTGTCAGGGCCGATTACCAAGCGGCCCTGGGGTCACTCTTGGAAACCACCACTATCAGCGAAGTTCATCTTTTACCCCAGATTGTCTCCCGTCTCCCGCAACCGGTCTATTTTCTGGCGGGGAAAGAGGATACGATTATGGAAGTTAAGTACGTTAACCATCTGGCCAGTTTTCATACCTTGTTTGAAACTGGCAGCAACGTAATTGAGTTATCCGATTGTGGTCATTTTGCCATGCTCGAACAAACAGCAGCGGTCGCTCAAAAGATGATGGCTATTTTAAATCAGCATCGGGGTTAGGGGTTGGGGTATTGGGGATTTCAGTTATCAGCTATTAGATTGCAGTTTTTTCGATAAGATAAGGGACTTGTGTAGGAATAATATCCCAGCCAGACAATCGCTCTGTAGAAGAATCAGACCAGCCCTAAATGGTACATTATCAAAACGCAAGTCCTTACAATCATCAAAAATAGCAGCGGTTGCCCCCTAGTTCTATAATCAGATCACGGCTAATTTGATTGGCTATCGACCCTATTCATGTCTATCTCCCCACCCCGTGAAGCCGTTACTATTGCCATCGAACAAGTTGCCCGACTTAACCCCGATGCTGCCCTAGCTATCACCCGCAGCGATCCGGGGGACAATTTAGATTTAACTAGAAATACCCCTATAGCGGTATTCGCTTGAGTGAGATACAGACCATCGTCTTGCCTAGACTGACTTATAGCTTGTTGCAGTATACCTCATTCGACTGCATACCGCTATAATTGCTGATTGTCGGTATTTCTGCATAAGTGAGATTCACTCCTGAGATTTCTGTCTTAGAATGGATCGATATCACCTTACCGCCGCAGGATTGCTGATGATGAAAAGAGGGTTTTGGTTTGTCGTCGGGTTAGTAGTAACGATAATTCTGCTTCCTTCCCTAGTTCTTTCTAATTCCATCGGTGAACAGGGAATTTATGCCGATCGCCTGCGGGCAGAACCCTATAATTTATTAGGACGAAAAATTGCCATCGGTCAAGTGGAAATCGGCCGACCGGCTCAGTTCGGTTATGATAAAGTGGCAGCTTGGCAACCTCCCTATAAATTAGCTGGTGTTTTTTTTCGCGATCAAATTGCCAAACCCAACACCTATCTAGATAATCACGCCGCTATGGTGGCAACGGTGATGGTCAGTGATGATAAAAAAATCCCCGGAGTGGCCCCAAAAGCGAGATTATATTCGGGGGCGGTGGGTTCTTTGCGACGGGGCGGACAACCGGAAGAATGTCTTGCTAGTCAAAATATTGCCCGACAAAATAGCGGTGATGTGCGGGCGATTAACTTTAGTTTTGGGGAATCCTTGCAAAGAGATCAGCGACAGGAAGCAAAATTAGATGGTCAAGCTTTATTAACTCAATGTGTTGATTGGTCATCGCGAGTTGATGATGTTCTTTATGTAATTGCAGGTAATCAAGGTAAGGGAGGAATTCCGATTCCCACCGATCATTTTAACGGCATTACTACCGCTTATACAGCCAAAAGAGAAGGAAAATTCACTAAAGTTGATTTTGCTAATATTAGTGCTTTGCCAGTGGGTATTGGTCGCAGTTTAATTAAACGGGAAATTAATGATGGTTCCCGGCGGTCAATTAATTTAGTTGCCCCCGGCAATAAAATAGAGCTTTATGACCTCAAAGGTAAATTAAATACTGTTAGTGGCACCAGTTTCGCCGCCCCTCATATTACGGCATCGGTGGCACTTTTACAAGAATACGGCGATCAACAAATTAATCAAAAAAATCCCCATTGGAGTGTCGATTCTCGTCATCATCAAGTGATGAAGGCAGTGATGCTTAATGCTGCCGATAAAATTAAAGATACGGGTGATGGTTTATTATTAGGTATGAGACGGACAGTCTTAACTAAAGACCAAAAAACTTGGTTAGAGTCCGATGCTTATAAAGACCCGAAAATTCCTTTAGATATGCAGATGGGGACGGGACATCTTAACACTTTTCGCGCCTACCAACAGTTTAGTAATGGTCAATGGTCTGCCGCAGAATCTATTCCTTCTATTGGCTGGGATTACGCTACAGTTACCGCTAATAGTTATCAAGATTATGCCCTAGAGAAGCCATTAAAAGCTAATAGTTTTGTCTCGATAACTTTGGCTTGGGATCGTTTGGTAGAATTAATCGATACTAATCGCAATAATCTCTATGATATCGATGAAAGTTTCCGAGATCGCGGACTGAATAATTTAGATGTTTATCTTTTACCCGCTCAAGAGGATAATAATGCTAAATACACCTGTGCTTCCCTGAGTGATAGTGATAGTTTAGAGCATATTTTTTGTACTGTACCCATCTCTGGAAACTATAAAATTCGGGTTCAATATCATCAACAAGTTAATGAGAAAGAACAAGCTTTTGCTCTCGCTTGGTGGACAGTAACCGAATAATAAAAAGGCAGTTAATCGTACTATTAAAAACTGATTTGGTATAATTTAAATACTGACCAACCTCTGAGAGACACCTCGTTTTCTTTTCGGGATAACATCATCATCAATTCCCCAATAGTTTGATGCCTGAGACATATTATATAGCAATAATTCGGCTGGCATTTTTTCTAAAATAACTCGGTTGAGATTGGCAGTATTGACGTTCATTGCTCTCATCACAGCATCACCAAGTTCTTTCGATAATAGCGGAATAACCGCATTACCAATCTCACGAAAACCATGCCATATTGTGCGGTGAAACTGAAACCAATCGGGGAATGTATGCAGTCTGGCAGCTTCTCGAACAGTAATACAACGGGGAATAGAATAGTGAATAGGTCTAGGAGCAGTATAAGCCCCTTTGTCACTATTTGTTCCGGCGCGGAGAGTATTGCATAATCCAGTGGGGGAAAGCTTTAAAAAGCGACTTTTTCGCTCCACTGTACCCGGTTCGGTTAAGATAAATCTATCAATTGATTTTTGAGTATGAACTGAGCCTATATGTCCATAAATTTTTGTATCTACTGTTCTTTGATGGCAAAGTTTAAAAATATCCCTTGGCTGCACTGAATATTTTTTCCTCTTGCCACTATAATCTAATTTTGATGCGGGTATGCCTAAATCAGTATCGATAAAGGCCGGTATTAATTCTAAATCTGAGATGGCATCATAGACGCTGGTAAAAGCTGATTTTTCTCCTGACAAAACAGCAGGATATGTAGCCATTGTCACATCCTTGCGACTACCAATTAAGATTAATCTTTTGCGCTTTTGAGGTGCGCCGTATTCACTAGCATCTAGGATTTTAATTGGCTGATTAATTGTATAGCCAATAGCTTCAAATTCAGAGATTAATTCCTCTAAAAATTGTTTATGTTTACCCGTAGCCATGCCGGGGACATTTTCAAAGATAAAATACTTGGGTTTAATTTCCTTGACAATTCGCAGATATTGAAATACTAGGGAATTTCTAGGATCATCTATTTGTCGTTTGCCAATAAGTGAAAAACCTTGACAGGGGGGACCACCAGCAATTAAACTAACATCGGTGGCATAGCCTTTTAGTTTTAATAAGTCTAATATTTCCCTACTGGTTACTTTGGCTATATCCCGGCAAATAGTTTGACAGTAAGGAAAATTAAAATGATGAACCAAGGAATGCACTGCATCAAATTCTACTGCTATAGCAATATCAAATCCTGCCGCTTCTAAACCAAGGGACATCCCACCACAGCCAGCAAATAAATCGATCGCAATTGGTCTATGTTTCACCTTGATAATTAGTTCTCTATTGTCTGCTTTTCATTATACTGTATTGTCGCAGTAAACCTTTGCGGTCAATGTAATGACTTCTTCTCTTTTGCCGATTATTCCTGCTGTTGACGATGTTTTGTTTAATTTTGCTCAATCTGATGGGTTTATCTCATCAGGTGGTGAACACTAGGAGAAACTGAGAAAACGGGTTTCTTTGAGAAACCCGTTTTCTTGCAATAAATGTTAATTTTTGTGATAGCACCCTTGAAAAATTGGGAATTGTTGGGCTAAAACTGTTAGCAATAAACCTTTCCAGTCAATGTCATGACTTCTCCCCTTTTGCCGAGCCTTCCTGCTGTTGACGATGTTTTGTTCGATTTAGCTCAATCTGATGGATTTTGGGCGAATTTGGCAATAGCTGTAGGTTAAGGGGGTGAGGTCATAACAATCCGTTGCCAAAACCGACTTTTCAGAATACAATGGAGAAGA
>VYLQ01000155.1_pt1 | contig 30245 bp, 32 predicted proteins | sample 5115351 | NCBI WGS metagenome assembly VYLQ01 (sample SAMN12291776, study PRJNA351875) | freshwater metagenome | isolation source: freshwater lake | place: USA: Michigan, Lansing Lake | collected 2013-08-14 | reverse complement strand
TGGGCAAACAGAAACCGACCCAAACGCCTTGGGAGAGTCCGGCCTCTGGATTCTTAATGGAGACATTGAGAATCTAAGCTGTCTCGTTGAACAAGGAATTTCTAACAGCAATGTAGAAAGAATCCCCCGTCACAGCGTAGCTTGACGGTGGGAGTATGTCAAAGTTAGCGGTAACTCTCGATAGATGCGATATTGCAGGGGGTTTCCATAGGCGATCGACTATTTATGTTACACTGATCGCCAATGTTAACGATAAAATTAATCCTATTGATCATGTTAAATAGCAGCCAATTACAGGATTTAATCAGTAAATCACTACGTTATCTATTAATTATCGGCACTATTGCCCCCCTAACTTCCTTAGAGGCTCGCCCAGTCCAAGCTACTCCTCCTAGTAGTGATGCACCCCCTAAAGAAGCGATTGCCCCTATCCCCGCAGAAAGCAAAGAGTACACCCTAGGAGAAGGGGATAAAGTGCGCGTCACCGTTTACCAAGTCGCGGATTTAAGCGGCGATTTCCTCGTCTTGGCCGATGGAACCCTGACGTTACCTCTGATTGGTAGCGTCAAAGTGGAAGGAATGACCGTTACCGAAGCCGGCCAAACCCTCGCTAAACGTTACAGCACCTATCTCAAACGTCCCGTGGTTACTGTTAGCATTCTCACCCCCCGGCCTCTGCAAATCGCCATCGCGGGGGAAGTTAATCGTCCGGGTACTTATACAATTAACCCCGAACAAAGCCAAAAAACGCCCCTATTGACCGAAATAATCCGGCAAGCGGGGGGAGTGACTACGGTGGCCGATATTGGTCAAGTTCAAATCCGACGCAACCTCAAGGGACAAGAACAGCTAATTCAAGCCAATCTCTGGCAATTAATCCAAAAAGGCGATAAAACCCAAGATATTAGCCTTAGAGATGGCGATAGCATCGTTATTCCCACTAAAACGACCCTTAGCGTCGGGGAAGTCAATCAATTAGCCGATGCCAATTTTGGACTAGATAGCGATCGAGAAATTAATGTTACTGTGGTGGGAGAAGTTTATCGTCCGGGGTCTCATCGTATTGTCCCCACTCCCAATAATATTAATAATAATAATAATAATGACCTAGATCGCGGCGGCACCAGGAAACCGGCCCGACTAACCCAAGCTATCCAACAAGCGGGAGGCATCAAACCTCTTGCCGATATCCGACAGGTACAAGTGCTGCGTTATACTCGTGACGGTTCCCAGCAGAAAATCCCCGTAGATCTCTGGAGTTTGCTCGATAAAGGTGATATGACCGGCGATATCTTTCTTCAAGAAGGGGATACAGTGATTATCCCCACCGCTACCGAAATCTCGGCCAAGGAATCAGAAACCCTAGCATCGGCTAGTTTTGCCCCTAAAACTATTAACGTGAAAGTGGTCGGGGAAGTGGTCAAACCAGGGACAATTGAAGTTCCTCCCAATACCCCTCTCAATCAGGCAATTTTAACCGCAGGAGACTTTGATAAGCGTCGGGCCAATCAGTCCACAGTGGAATTAATTCGTCTCAATCCTAACGGGACTGTCACCAAAACCTCAATTAACATCGATTTTTCCCAGGGTATCAACGAGAAAACTAACCCGATTCTCCGCAATAATGATGTGGTTGTGGTTCATCGTAACGGTCTGGCATCTGCTACCGACACCCTCGGCACGGTTTTAAGTCCCTTTACCGGTCTGACAGGCCTTTTCAACGGATTTTTTAATCTTTTCCGTTAAAAAAGTTTACTTTGACCCGATGTCATTAGCTAAGTAATCGAGCTAATAATAGATATAGAAACGGCGAAAAGTCGTGAGCGGTCACGGCTTTTCTGCTCGATAGACTCAGGAAAGAAAACTATGATTTTTCTCCTTACTCTAGCCCTAATCTCCCTGTCGATTAGCTACAATGTTCACGGCGAAATAATTAGCCTCAGTACCCGCTTATTGGGTCTTTTTTGTGGCTTATTAAGTTTGTTCTTTACACCCCTACTGGTAAAAGTTTTTATCCTTGTCACTTTAGTCCTCTTTAGCTGAGATTTTCAACCCTAAACTCGACTAAAACCCTAAGCATACATAACCCATCAAAAAAACTGTTATGCAAAAACGCTATCTCGGTCAGACTAATATAGAAATTACTCCCCTTCTCGTGGGTACTTGGCAAGCAGGAAAAAAGATGTGGGCAGGTATTGAAGATGAGGAAAGTATTAAAGCAATTCGTGCCGCTTTTGAGGCAGGAATTACCACTGTAGATACAGCCGAAATCTACGGGGAAGGTCACTCAGAATTGATTGTCGCTCAAGCTTTAGCCGATGTGCGAGAACAGGTAATTTATGCCACAAAAGTTTTTGCTAATCACCTCAAATATGAGCAAGTTATCGCAGCTTGCGATCGCTCTTTAAAAAACCTCCAAACTGATTATATCGATCTTTATCAAATTCATTGGCCTAGTGGCTCATGGAACACGGAAATAGTGCCTATTTCTGAAACTATGGCCGCTCTTAATTATCTGAAAGCACAGGGAAAAATTCGAGCTATAGGGGTTTCCAATTTCTCCCGCTCTCAACTGGAAGAAGCTAGTCAATACGGCAGAATTGAGAGTATTCAACCTCCCTATTCTCTGTTTTGGCGCTCGGTAGAAAAGGAAATTATGCCCTATTGTATAGAGAATAATATTTCTATTCTGGCCTATTCTCCCCTTGCCCAAGGTTTATTAACAGGAAAATTTAGAACCGGTTATCAGTTGGCAGCGGAAGACCATAGAATTAAAAATAAACTCTTTCATGGCGAAAACTTTCCGAGGGTACAAGCGGCTTTAAATCAATTAGAACCGATTGCTGACCGCTATAATTGTTCCTTAGCTCAATTATCTCTTGCTTGGTTAATTAAGCAACCTCAAACTAATGCAATTGCTGGGGTAAGAAATGCTGCTCAAGCAGTTAATAACGCTCAAGCAATGACAATTAATTTAACCCCGGAAGACCTAAAATTAATTGATAATATTGGTAAACAGGTAACTGATTTCTTGGATGATAATCCCGTGCTGTGGGATTTCTAAAAATTATACAGCAGTTATCTTAAGGGTGAAGACAGAAGCTTTGGTTAATTCTCAGGAAAAAGCCTGTATAATGACAGCTATAGTCTGATTCTTACCGCAGGATTATACCTATGGCTAAATCCAAAAAACACAATCTGCAATGGATCAAAGAAACCCTCGACTTAAATCCAGATCATAACTGGAAATCTAGTCCGGGTAACAGTATTTTTGTAGCTGGTCGCGGTGCAGTGCGCTTTGAAGTTCCTCAAGATTGGCATTTTGAACCCGATGATAATTCCTTTCGTTTTTTAGATAGAAAACCCCCCGATGATGATTGTCGTTTAGAGGTTTCCTATAATCTACTTCCCCCCGGAGATTGGAAAGAATTACCCCTGAAAGGAATGGTCAAAAAATTAGCTCGTGAAGATAGCCGCAATCCTCACGAAATCGGCGAAGTTATCCAAGAAAAACGCCAAACCGTACGCATTGTTTGGGGGCAAATTCAATTCATCGACCCCCAAGAAAATCGGCCAGCTTATTCGCGCATTGCCGTGGGCATTGGTTCCGGGGTTCAATGTTTAATTACTATGGATTATTGGGTCGATGATGCGGACAAATTCACCCCCGTCTGGGATACGGTTATCTCCTCGCTGGTGTTAGGTTTATACATTCGCGATCCCCGCAGCGGTTTAGCTTTCCCCGACTAAAGGTAATAGCAATTTTGCGGGAAAATTTCCTTGACAAAAAACCTTAATTGTGATAATAGAAAAATCGATCGCCCGACTCGCGTGGGGATAGCTGCCGGTCCCCGCATTGACGGGATGTGCGGGGAAGCAAGAGGCACTGAGACTTAAACGTAAGCTATGACCTTGAGGAATAGTGATAAAAGTGGCTTGCAGGGCCATATTTAGGGGCAATTCGGGATTATTTACCCGTTTATAACCCTGAGTGATATTAAAAACTCGACCATCGGGGGTAACTTGAGAAACCACCGCACAGATATCGAAACTAACCGCATCTGCTTGACAATAACAATCCAGACGGGGACTACCCAAAATAGTTAAATCTTTCTCTAGGGGGGGAGAAGTGTAGGTAATCACATCACTGCGACAGTCTAGCATGGTGCGGTCGAATATTCCCCCCGGTAGGGCGCTATGACCTCCTAAAGATGGCACTGGTCGCCAAGGATCGTGAACGATGGTATCCTCGATCGCAGGTTCTAACAAAATCGCGCTTAATTTCCCCTCATCCTCGCGCAGATTGGCTAAACCTTGACTAGCAAGATAATAAATTTGCTGATTTTCTCTGGGAAACTTTTCCAGATAGTGCCATTGATTAGACCCCATTTGAAATAGATACATAGGAGGATTTTTTAATAACTCCGTTTCCTGACCTTTTAAGAAATAATCAAACCATTGCAGCTGCATTTTATCCACAGGACTAATTGCCTGTTGACCATAATCTATCTCTCCTACTTTTCTCCCCCAGGGTAGATGAGTCCAAGCACCAATAATTAGCTGTTGGGGATAGATAGAACGCGCTTGCATTTCTTGGTATAAACCCAAAGTTCCCCGGAGATGAGGATCGAACCAACCCCCGATATGTAACATCGGTAAATCGATATTTTTTAAAAGGTTTTGCGGGGATAAATTTTGCCAATAGTCATCGGGAAGATAACGAGTAATCCAATCGTGATAAAAAGAATCAGCAGCTAAATCTTGCAGAATTTGGGGAGAGGCAGCAATAGGATCAAAAAGGGGTAAATTTCGGGAAGCTACCCAGAGTTTTTGATAGGCAGTTTCGTCTCCTTTTAATCTAGCTGTTTCCGCTGCTAATTGTATTGCCCAAGCGAGATTATATTGGAAATTAAATGCTTCATTTTCATAGCCCCAATCTCGATATAAATCGTGAGCGATCATCCCTGGGCAAATAGTTTTTAAAGCACCGTGACCATTAGCAGCTGCGTATAATTGGGTCATTCCCTGATAGGAAAAACCATACATTCCCACCACACCCGTATTATTAGGAATAGTTAAAACCCATTCAATAGTTTCTAATCCGTCGCTAATTTCATGGGCAAATAAATTAAATTTTCCCGTCGATTTTCCCCGTCCACGGACATCCTGAATTACTACAATATAACCCTGACGTGCATACCAGCTAGGATGGGCATAAACCACCGTAGAAGCAATCGTTTTTCCGTAGGGTTGTCGCATTAGTAAAATGGGAAAAGATTCCCTACTATCGGGACGATAAATATCGGCAGCTAAACTAATTCCATCTTTGGTGATCAAACTAGCTGTTTCTTTTTTTATGGGGTGGGGATTAAACATTATTATCTCTTTCAAATAAAAAATACTGTCGGGTGGCTCAATCGAGAAAACTTGACAGAGACCAGATAAAGCTTAACTAAATGTTACAATAAAGGCGGACTGCCTCACCGGCCTAGGACTGGAGAAAAATCAGCGATGCTACGACTAGAGAAAATTAGTAAGATTTACCCGACGGGAGAAGTGTTAAAAGATGTCACTTGGGAAGTAAAAACTGGCGATCGCATCGGATTGGTGGGAGTGAATGGGGCCGGAAAATCCACCCAGCTGAAGATTATTATGGGGGAAGTGGAACCCACCGCTGGGGAGATCATCCGTCCTACCAGTCTCCATATCGGTTATCTTACCCAGGAATTTGAAGTGGATCCCCGTCGGACGGTACGCGAGGAATTTTGGACGGTGTTTCAAGAAGCGAATCAAGTCCACCATCAACTAATAGAAATTCCTCAGCGCATGGAAAAAGCTGATCCTAAAGAATTAGATCGCTTAATTCATCAATTGGATCGCCTACAAAGACAATTTGAAGCGTTAGATGGTTACGGATTAGAAGCGCGCATCGAGAAAATTTTACCAGAAATGGGCTTTACTATTGATGACGGCGATCGCTTGGTAAGTTCCTTCAGTGGTGGTTGGCAAATGCGGATGAGTTTAGGCAAAATTCTCCTGCAAACTCCCGACATTTTACTCCTCGATGAACCGACTAACCATTTAGACTTAGAAACCATTGAATGGTTAGAAAAATTCCTCAAGGATTTAACCACTCCCATGGTCATAGTGTCCCACGACCGGGAATTTCTCGATCGCCTCTGTACCAAAATTGTCGAAACTGAAAGGGGAGTTTCTACCACTTATTTAGGTAATTATTCTGCCTACCTACAGCAAAAATACGAACAACAATCCGCTCAGTTAAGTGCCTACGAACGTCAACAAAAAGAACTAGAAAAACAGCAAGCTTTCGTCGATCGGTTCCGGGCCAGTGCCACCCGCAGTACCCAAGCAAAAAGCCGGGAAAAACAATTAGAAAAGGTAGAAAAAATTGAAGCACCAATCGCCGATGTGCGTACCTTAAAATTCCAGTTTCCTCCGGCAGTGCGTAGTGGTCGAGAAGTGGTAACTATTAAAAATCTTGTTCACATTTACGATGATAAAATTCTCTTTTTGGGAGCAAATCTGGAAATAGAAAGAGGCGATCGAGTGGCGTTTTTAGGACCGAATGGTGCGGGAAAATCGACGCTTTTGCGTTTAATTGTTGGGTTAGAACCACCCACAGAAGGCTCGATCGAAATCGGTAAACACAACGTTATTCCTAGTTATTTTGAGCAGAACCAAGCGGAAGCTTTAGACCTAACTAAGACTGTTTTAAATACCATTCATGATGAAGTTCCCGATTGGAAAGATGTGGAAGTTCGCAGTCTTTTAGGGCGATTTTTATTCAGTGGGGAAACGGTATTAAAAAAAGTAGAATCTTTGAGTGGTGGCGAAAAAGCGCGTCTTGCTTTGGCCAAGATGTTACTTGCTCCCGCTAACTTATTAATTCTCGATGAACCCACTAATCACCTCGATATTCCCGCCAAGGAAATGTTAGAATCAGCTTTAAAAGTTTATGAAGGCACGGTTTTAATTGTTTCCCATGATCGTTATTTTATCTCCCAGGTAGCTAACAAAATTGTCGAGATTCGGGAGGGCGAATTAATTGCCTACGCAGGAGATTATCACTATTATCTAGAAAAACTAGACGAAGAAAAACAAAAAGCCGAACAAAAACGCATTGAAGCAGAAAAAGCGGCCAAAGCTGCCGCTAAACGGGCTAAACAAAAGACCAAAAAAGGTTAGAATGTTAAAGTATCACCCTATCCACGATTATCTATTCATTAATTAATCTTATGGCAGCGATAAAAGTAGGCGATCGAGTTCCCGATTTTTCTCTCCCTTCCCAAACAGGGACAACGGTTAATATCAGCGATTTAATCGGTAAAAAATCCCTGGTAATTTATTTCTATCCCAAAGATGATACTCCGGGTTGTACCGCAGAATCCTGCGCTTTCCGCGATAGTTACGAAGTGTTTACCGACGCGGGTGCGGAAGTTATTGGTATTAGTGCCGATAGTCCCCAATCTCATCAACAATTTGCCCAAAAATATAATCTTCCCTTCACCCTTTTAAGTGATAGCGATAACCGAGTGCGGAAATTATTCGGTGTTCCCGCTACCTTATTCGTCCTCCCCGGACGAGTTACCTATATCATTGATAAAGAGGGAATCGTCAGACATATTTTTGATTCTATGTTAGATTTTAAGGCTCACGTTACCGAATCTTTGAATACAATTAAATCTTTTTAGGTTGATGATTATGCAAGAAATTAAAACATCTATCCCATAATTGGGCTAGTTCTGACTTGAAAATAAAATTAATGGTGTGTTAATTGAGACTAACACACCCTCAATCTACCTTCTATCTCTAAATTTGTTCTTACTCATGTCTGCAAGAGATAAGTTTCATGGATTGGTTAAGCATGACTTGGAAAATGAGGGTTGGACAATCACTCATGATCCTTACACTATCGACTTAGGTTTTGTTGATTTTTATCTAGATTTAGGTGCAGAAAGGCTATTAGCTGCTATAAAAGACGATGAGAAAATAGCAGTAGAAATTAAAACATTTTTAGCAGCTTCGGCAATTTCAGAATTTCATACAGCTATTGGTCAATTTATTAACTATCGTATCGCTTTAGAAGATAATGATCCTAAACGCTTACTTTATCTAGCGATTCCCGCAGATATATACAAACGCTTTTTTCAGCATACATTTATTCAGACAGTAATTCACAAAAATCAGATTCCCTTGATAGTGTACGACACCGAAAAAAAGGAGAAATTACAATGGATAAAATAGACCTATATCGCCAACATATTCAAGAATTAATGATCGAAAGAGCCAAACTGAGAGCGCCTAGTGATCCCGTCAAAACCGAAACAGTTTTTGATACCAAACAGGATCGTTATCTCTTGGTTCATGTGGGTTGGCGGGACAGCAGCACGCGCATTTATGGCTGTATAATTCACGTTGATATTATCAATAATAAAATCTGGGTGCAGCACGACGGCACGGAAGAAGCGATCGCTGATAAATTGGTAGCGAGGGGAGTCCCCAAACAAGACATCGTTTTAGCTTACCATGCGCCCCATGTGCGACAATATACCGAGTTTGCCCTTGGCTAAAACCATTAATTGATGACCTTGCCCATACAAGTTTTACCCCAAGACGTAATCGATTTAATTGCCGCAGGAGAGGTAATCGACTCTTTAGGCGCTGTGGTGCGAGAATTAGTCGAAAATGCCATTGATGCGGGGGCAGATAGGATTACCATCGATATATCTCCCCAAAACTGGCGAATACAGGTATCGGATAACGGCAGGGGAATGTCCAGAGAAGATTTGCAACTGTGTAGCTATGCCCACAGTACCAGCAAAATCCGCCAACGGGACGATCTTTGGCAGATTACCAGTCTCGGATTCCGTGGTGAAGCTTTGCACAGTATCGCACAGGTGGCGCGTCTGCGGGTTGCCAGTCGCCATGACGATGATTTAGGTTGTTATTGTCTTTACAATCACCAAGGCGAGCCGGATAATTTAGAAACGATTCCTATAGCTATCGGCACTATCGTCACGGTAGAGAATCTCTTTGGTAACTTTCCCGTTCGTCGTCAAGCTTTACCGTCAATTAACAAACAATTAAAGGATATACAGACTTTAATTCATAATTTTGCTCTCTGTCATCCCCAAATTACTTGGCAGGTTTTCCAAGAGCATCAAGATTGGTTACGCATTAGTCCGGGTAGGGATGCCAGTCAAATATTACCGCAATTAGTTAAATCTCTGCATTTTAACGATTTAGCATCTATAAAACTTGACTTAACGACTCCTGACGCAGAATCTGCCCAAATTGAATTAGTCATTGGTTTGCCCGATCGCATTTCTCGCCATCAACCAGATTGGGTTAGAATTGCTGTTAATGGGCGAATGGTGCGCTCATCGGAGTTAGAACAGGCAATATTTGAAGCTTTCGCTCGCACAGTCCCTAAAGATCGCTATCCCGTTTGTTTTCTCCATCTACATCTTAACCCTCGTTCGATCGATTGGAATCGTCACCCAGCCAAAGCAGAAATATACCTGCATAACCTCATTTTTTGGCAAGAACAGATAATTTCAGCCATAGACAAGGCTTTAGGACTAAATCCCGAACATATACCCGAAAAAGCGCAAAATCAGCGCGTCAGTCAAATTCTCAAGGCTGCCGAAGAAAAAAGCACCTATACAATAGGGGAGAAATACCCGAAAAATCGGCTGGAATTAAAGGCAGTAGCCCAAATTCACCAAACTTACATAGTTGCCCAACATCCTAACGGATTATGGTTAGTCGAACAACATATTGCCCATGAGCGGGTTTTGTACGAACGTTTAGAGGATAACTGGGAAATCGTGCCGTTAGACGATCCGATCATCTTAAATCAGTTAACTACTCGACAAATCGAACAATTACAACGTTTAGGATTAGAAGTTGCTAGTTTTGGCGATCGCTCTTGGGCGATTCGTAGTATTCCTGTTCTACTAAAAGAGCGGCAGGATCGGGCTGATGCTTTACTAGAATTAAGTTTAGGGGGGGATTTACAAACCGCTCAGGTTGCCACCGCTTGCCGGAGTGCGATCCGCAACGGTACAGCTTTGAGTTTAGAAGAAATGCAGAATTTACTCGATGATTGGCAAAATACCCGTAATCCCCGCACCTGTCCCCACGGTAGACCGATTTACTTATCCTTAGAAGAAACTTCGCTCGCTCGCTTCTTCCGTCGTCATTGGGTAATCGGCAAAAGTCACGGCATTTAATCAGTTATCAGTTATCAGTTATCAGTTATCAGTTATCAGTTATCAGATGTTAGTTTTCAGTTAATTAGTTAGTTATCTTTATAGCAGTTTTCATCGGAATGAGGTATGGGCAAGGGGCTTAAACCCTTTGTTGGCAAAACTTGTTGATACCTCAGTAACGTGAAAAGCGCTATATCTTTATACCTGTTTACTGATTACTGTTCACTGTTTACTGATTACTGTTCACTGTTTACTGATTACTGTTCACTGATCACTGTTTACTGTTCACTGTTCACTGAAAAATCCCCATCTCTCAATTCGTAGATATTGCTAGGGAAAAACGAAAAGTGCTGCCTTTACCTAATTCACTTTCCACCTCGATTTGACTTTGGTGTAATTCCACTAAACGACGGGTAATCGCTAAACCGATACCACTACCCCCAGAATAACGGGAACGAGAGCGATCGGCCCGCCAAAAGCGCTCGAAAATAAAGGGTAAATCCTCTGCTGCGATGCCGATTCCTGTATCGATAACGGCAATTTGTAGGTGGTTTTTGTCCCTTGTCACTTGCAGGGTAATTGCACCATGATCGGTGTAACGAATGGCATTACCGAGCAGATTCACTAAGATTTGTTCCAGGCGATCAGGATCGGCCATAACAGAGGGTAAATTGGGGGGACAATCTAACTGTAAAGTCGGTCCATCTTCTAATAATTGATCGGCAAATTTTTCAATGAGAGAATTTAACAAAGGTAATAAATTAACAGGTTGCAGTTTAATCGAGAGATAACCAGATTCTGCTCGCGATAGCTCCTGTAGATCGTGGGTTAAACGTTCTAATCTGCGGGTTTCTTTCACTAATTTTTGATAAAGTTCTGGATTAGGTTTGATCGCACCATCGGCTAATTCTTCTAAATATCCCCGCACTACAGTTAAAGGGGTGCGTAATTCGTGGGTAAGATCACCGATTAATTCCCGGCGCCTTTTTTCCACATCGGCTAAACTAATCGCCATCTGATTAAAACTGATGGCTAATTGATTTAATTCTGGGATTTCGCTTTCTGGAACTCGCGCCGATAAATCCCCCTCAGCAAAATTTTTAGTGATTTGTTTCATTTGTTTTACCGGTTTCATAATGCGTTGAGAAACCAAAAAACTTAGATAACCAGCTGTGCTTCCCCCGGCAATAAATGACCAAATGGCACTACTATCCCAAGCTGTCTCAAAACCCCTAACCAAGAAAGTTCTCGCCGAGCGCACGGTAAAAAATCCCTGCCTTTCTAACTGTTCCAAACGCAAAACAAACATTCGCGGAGAAGATAATTTAGCAATGATAATAAAGCTACTCAATCCCACCACCATAACGAGGAGATGGGATAAAAATAATCTGGTTCCTAAGCTTAATTTTGGTGGCCGCATATTTGTTAAAAAACTCTATTTGTTGTCAATATTATTGAGAGATTGCTGCATAAATATAAAAACCTTGTTGGATAATATCTTTTGGTCTTTTTGAAATAAAAAAGTGCCAGCCATTGGATTGTTCGGTGGGAAAATTTAGGGACTTTTTCCCTGAAAATTAGGTAATTGACCACCTAAAAATTGGTCAAACCCTACACCCTACACCCCACACCCTACCCCTAGGAAAAACTTTTTGCCGCAACCCCTATTGACAGTGTTTCTCATAAAGATGAAGTATAACAGGGTTTGGCATCGACCACCGACTCCCCAAAACGAAAACTTCCTATCCCACCATTAAGATAACGGCTATATATTCCCCTACAGCATCATAAAGAACTCGATCGGGTTCTTCCTGTGGAAGAATCTCCCGTTAACCTATGCTCTGAGGGGAGAGTATGTCAAAATTTAACTTTTTGCCCCTCTATGCTAGGGTATCAAGAGGCGCTACTCTGTTAGGAGATGATTTTGCTTGAGTCATCTGCCCAAAGTAGCGTCTGTTTTTTTAACCCTTACCCCCAAAAGAGAATCTTTTCTGTATGCTAGAGGCTAATAATCAGGGAGAGAATCAAATATTTCTCTATGAAGTTGTTTTTTCCGGTTCTTCTGGCTCTTTGCCTCAACGCTTCTCCCAGACAGTCTTGCGAGTACCTAAAAGCCGCATGAGTCAAGAAACACAGCGCCTCCTGCGCCAAGGGGCCAAGATTCTCAGTATCAGGCCTCTTGACCCAGAAACTGTCTCGATCAAGCCTAGTTTACCCCCTCAACCCTGGTGGGTAGAGATCACCACCAGTCAGCCGAAATGTCTCTATTATTTCGGTCCTTTCGAGAGTTTTTCTGAAGCTTTATCCCATCAATCCGGTTATATCGAAGACCTACAATCGGAATCTGCCGTGGGAATTAACAGCGAAATTAAACAATGTCAGCCAGAGGTTTTAACTCAAGAAGATTTTTAATTTATGGTATCTGATTATACAGATTTTTAGGAATAGTTAGTTTCCTCTTGTTTTCGTTGAACAATGCCTTTACCCTCACAGAATTTACAGGGGACGGATTCATTCTCTGTCTCTAGATAGATTCTTCCTTTGCCTTGGCAGTGGGGACAGATAACTTTTTCTTCCCACCAATAATTCTCTAAAAAAGCCTCATCGGTAATATAGGTAAAATCTTCAAACATTGGCTTGTCCTCTTATCGTTGAGATAGCTTAATCTGGATTCATCTTTCAACCTGAGAAATTGAAAATCAGTTTTACCCCCATCGTAAAAAAGATCGGGTTCATTCTTCTTCAAACTTAAATTACTTCATATTTATTTATGTTTATTAATATATAATGAGTGTTCACTATCAATCTTGTCTACCTCACCCCGGAGTGTTTCACTTTATTTTACCTAAAATGTCGGATGAATGCCCCCGCTACATTTTTCGACAAGATACTCACCTTTGCGGGGGATGAAATCCGACCAGAATAAGCTGTTAGGTTGGGCTTCGGCCGTGAGCTTTTGCCGAACGGTTGAAGCATGAAACCCAACGCCCGCTCATGTTACGAAGTGCGCTAACCCATCCTACAAATAATTGTGCCTCCCTACTTAGAATTAAAATTTGAGGACTAAAAAGTAATGACCACAGAATTAGAAACCAAAAAAGTTACTCCTACTCGCTGTTTAGTTGGTGCGGCAATTTCCGCCGCATTGGGGACAATTCTCTATTATCTCACGGCAGCGATCGGTCATTCTTTTTACTCAAAACCAATGGTTGCACACAGTCCGATCGCCTTGAGAATTGGCAGTGCTGTCCGCACTTTGGTTTTTGGTTTAGCTTCTCTAGGAACCTTTATTTTTGCTTTTGTCACCATTGGTTTAATTCTTTTGGCTATCCAATTACTACTTAAACGCCCTCAACAAACATAAATTACGAATTATGAATTGGCAGTGGGGAAGTGGGGAGCTTATCAGTGATCAGTAAACTGATAACTGATCACTGATCACTGATCACTGATCACTGATCACTGATCACTGATCACTGATCACTGATAACTGATTAACGGACATTTTGTGCAATAAAATCTTCGATGAGTTGTTCTAAAACCGCCGAGGAGGCGCGGGTGATCAGAAAACATCTAAACTTTTGGCCTTGACTGAGATATTGGGAATAGGCCGCCTGTAAAAAAGGTTTATAGCCGGGGTTTTTGCGAATATACACCTCAAAAAAGGCCAAAGATAGGGAATGGGCGTAACTATCGATCAGATATGGTGCTGGCAAGGTAAGATCGGCTATGGATTCGATCGTTTCGTTAATTCCCGCGTCTAGTACCGAAAAATCGACGTGAGCTTGACCTTCAATCAGAGCTAAATATTTATTTTCGGTATTGAGCAGGGGAAAAGAGCGCACCTGTTCAAAAATAGCGGGGGTAGCGGGATCGTAGGTTCCTGCCGCTACAAAAGTGGGAATTTCGATCTTAGCTAGTCCTTTAGCCCCGAAAATACTCCAATTAAACGGATTAACTGCAAAAATCGCTTTTATTCTCCGATCGCGAAAGTTGTATTCTTCTCGGGGTAAATCCAAAGCACGACACTGCAGCAAGAGGGAGACATTGAGAAAAGCTAATCTTCTTTGGCAGTCCCGTTGTAAATTCTCGAAATCGATCGTCGCTCCACCTACAGCTAAGGCTGTATAACCGCCGAAGGAATGTCCACCAACTCCCACATTATCTACATCTAATTGCCCCTGAAATTCCCCCGCATTGCGTCTTTGCAATTCATCGATCACAAAAGATATGTCCAATGGACGATTGACAAATTCCTTGGTATCAAAAACCATCCGCGATAAACCAGCGAGCAGATTCTGCACCTGTAGGGTATCGCTGCCGGGGTGTTGGGGTATGGCGACGAGATAACCGTAACTAGCCCAGTGTTCTGCTTGTCGGACAAAATCTTCAGGACGGGAAGCTAAACCGTGGGAAAAGACGATAACGGGGGTTTTCTGGGTTAATTGCCCCTTGGGTTTGACAATGATCAGATAAAGTTCCCTCTGACGACGGCTATCGGTTAAATCCAGCCGCATTTGTTCCACTTGTTGGGGGCCTGGTTGTCGGGGGTCGGTCATGGCGGTAAAATTAATTTCACTGGCCTTTTTCGCTTCTTCTAAAGATAATTGCGCCACCTGTTCCGTAAATACTGTGGTCGCTTTCAGGACGATATCGATCGCCCGGGCTAATCTTGCCACTTTTGTCACATCAATCTGCATATTAGTGGGCAGATTACGCAGCAGGTTAAGAATAGTTACCCCTCCTGGTTCAAAAGCTGATTTAATTAGGGCAGAACGCAGGGCAAATTTACCATTAATATCCCCTTGAATGGTGATCAGTCCCCCTAAAAGGTTGAGGATATCTTCCCCCATTGTGGTGTTAAAAAAGCGCGAGATCAGGACGGGATTAATTTCTTTACTTGTGGTTAAAGCTTGCCGAAATTCTCTTTGTTGTTCCGGCGTGGTATTACCTAAATATTGTCTTAGATTAGCGTCAATTCTGCCAGTCTCGACAAAGTTTTCTAGGGAACTAATTTCTAGGGTACGACTAAAGGGCGGTAAGATAAAAGTGATTCTCTCGGCCGAGAGGACAGGAAAGCTAGTCAGTATCGTTCCCAAGCAACCAAGAGCGATCAAGCGACCAATTTTAGCTAATTGCAACAAGTTTTTCGCCTCCTTTTTTTCCTGCGTTCCTATTCCTTCTCGATTGTAACAGTAACTTCGCAGTTTTTAACTGTTTTCTTACTTAATTATCAACAAAAATTATCAATTTACCTCGGTCGATAATCTTGACCTAGAATAATCGCTAACAAGTCGCGAAAATTTCCATCTTGCCGATTTCAAGCTACTCACCGCTGATGATTTCAGGGTAAAAATGCCAAAGTTGCCACCACTTTCACCCCAAATTCTTCCTCAAAAACAGGTTTTTTATAGTCTAAACTCCACAATTCTAAAGCACAATCATCTTCAGCATTATTGGGAAAAAGATGCAGATGTAGGGTTCTATATTCGGGATCATACTTACATTCAATCTTTTTAATCGCTCCTATTTGTCGGCGATCTAAAGCCACAGCCAAGCGCAGTATTGCACTTAGATGTCTGACCATATACTGATAGTATTCAGTTAATTTCATAAAATCATCGTGCCTTTTCTTCGGTTTACTTTTGCGGTGATAACGAGCGATATTAGCGATAACTTCTAACTCTATTTCCGTATAGCCCAACAGTTCACCATTGCGAATTAAATAATAGGAATGTTTATGATGGGCAGCATGACTAACATATAAACCACTATTATGCAGTATAGCCGCCGCCCATAATAAATCTTTAGCTTCCTGATTCCAAGAATGTAATTGTCCTTGCGTTTGCTCGAATAAAGACAGGGAAAATCTCGCTATTCTCTCGGCCGATTCTAAATTAACTTGATACTTTTTCGCTATTTTCAAGACACTGCGCTGACGGATTTCACTCTGATAAAGTAACCGATTATCAATTAAACCGTGCGTCAGCATCCAATCGACGATTACCCCTTCTCGCAAGGCCCTTTCACAGAGAACTAACTTATCAACATCTAACATGGTCATCGCTTCCAAAAGCACGATCGAACCAGCTAGAATTATCTCGGCCCGTTTATCGGACATCCCCAGAATTGCCAGTCTTTGATGATAGTCCAAAGTGGCGAAACGCTTGACCAATTCTTTGACATCTTTACGGGTTAATTGATAGCCATTTAAAGGATTAGGAATTTCCCCCAATTTCTCCCAAGCATGGATAGTCATCAAAGTTTCGATCGTCCCAGAAGTTCCCACTAAACGCGGCACTTCTCCCACCTGTAAATGATGTTTAATTTCTTCTACTGCCCGCTCCAACATTCCCCTGGTGTATGCCCTTAAATAGGCTAATTCTGTGGTACTAATGGGATCGGTAGTGATCAAATCTTGCGTCAAACGCACCGCGCCGATTTTGGTACTACTAAGAAAGCGAATTTCTTGACTATCAGCTAAGATTAATTCTGTGGAACCGCCACCAATATCGATAATAATATGGGCTTGATTTTGGAAATCCATCCCCGAGACGACACCGAGATAAATCCGGCGCGCTTCCTCCTGTCCAGAGATGAGATTTACAGAAATACCGACTTCTTTCTCGATTAAAGCCAAAAATTCGTCGCCGTTGGTCGCTTCCCGGGTGGCGCTGGTGGCAACGGCGATAATCTGATCCGCATGGAGACTAATAGCCAGATCGTGACAGCGTTTTAAAGCGGCGATCGCTCTTTCCATGGCTACTAGGGTTAATTTACCGGTTTTCCTATCTCGATCGCCCAGACGGACTGTATCCTTTTCTCGGGCAATAATCGTAAAAGCGGGTAAAGACGGTTCAATTTTCACCACTACCATGTGAACCGAATTCGTACCAATATCGATCGCCGCTAGGATTTGGACATCGGAGACTTTTCTAAGGGGCGCTAGTCCCCGATTGGGTATAACTTGATTAGAAATATTCACCATCGCTTATCAGTGATCAGTTACCAGTCGGGGGATAGGTGTTAAGGCTGGTCTTATTATCCCTCTAATTGTCCGCTTCGGTGCCGCAATTTTCGCTTTGTATAGCATAAGACGTATTTAAATCGCTTATTTTTAGATTAGCCGAATCTCCCCCAATCCCTTTACTGTTGCCTCTTGCAAGAGCGCCTCTTGCCTCGTCTCAACAAGCAATTTAAATCACGAACAGCTTAGCATTTATCTTATTCGTCAATATACAATTTTCGCTGCTCCAGGGCCAATTGCTGGAATTCCCCTTCCCCAAATTCTCCCTCACCCGGACGGCGCTCTCCCTCGGACTCGACTAAATAGATATAATCACAATCAACCCCTTCTAAATTGGTATTTTCGGCGATTTTCCAAGCTTCGATACAAGCACCCGTCAGGGTGGCTCCCTGTAAATTGGCTCTCATCACGTTACTATGGGCTAAATTTGCCCCTTCTAGATTAGCGTAGGCTAAATTTGCCTCGCTCAAATTTGCCCTAGTCAGGTTGGCATTTTTGAAGTTAACCCCAGAAAGATTTAGTCCGCGAAAATTATAGCCAATATAAGCTTTATTTTCCCCTTGACCAGTAACCAGAAGATTTCTAATCGCCACTTCGGCCAAAATTGTCTTTTCCCAGCGCGCTCGCTCGATGCCCGATACCAGATAAAATCGAGTTCTAGTTAAGTCTTTTGCCCTTAAATCAGTGGCTTTTAACTGCGCTCCCGTGAAATCAGCTTCTTGGAGATTTGCCCCGAAAAAATTTGTACCCTTACTGGCTAAAAAAGCAATTGCCATGGATTTCGTGATCGTTTCTCTCGATTCTTCTAGGGATAACCAGGCCAGATAAGCGGTGAATAAAGTACCACAAACCCCAACAATCCAAGCTATAGACAAAGTTATATTCACCGCAGCTATTCCTGCTAATAATCCTTGAAAAGCTAATATAATCCCCGTCAATAAAGTTAAAATTAAGCTGATAAAAATTGCTAGGATAAAATTTATTTTTTTTCCAGAAATTAAGGATAAAACTAAGGGCAATCCCCCAACTCGCTGAGGATAAAATCTTCCGTAAATTAGCGATAAAATCGTGATTATCACCGCAGCAATGATTTTAAATTCGGTTACATCTGTCACCAGCATTAAAGCTAGATAATAACCAGCTAATCCCCACAGAAACCCGCAGACAGCCGCTATTAACCAAGAAATTAAAATTAATTGTAGCCGACCGCGCTTTAGTAATCCTGCCTTGACCTCTGTAAATTTAGTTCTCTCTAAAATAGCCCCTTGAAAATTAGTGCCACGCAGATCTGCTTTACTAAAATTAGCCCCCGATAAATTCTGTCCGTGAAAACACTGTCCTTTTAATTTTACTCCTGTGAAATTGCGTTTGCCCTTGGCATATAAATCCAGTACCTCATTTGCTCTCATAAGACCTCTTGCAGAAATCAAAAATCGTTTTTAGGGTTAGGAGTCAGTAGCCAGTAGTCAGTAGTCAGGAGAATTAAGAATGAATAATAATCAATTAAATGGTCTATTTAAAGATTTTGTGTTATTTAATCCTTACTATTGCTGTTTTTGAACCATCAAAAATTAATTATGCAGGAGGTTTATAGAAATTACGGAGATATGTTTTTTGCTTGATTAATTAATTTAATTGATAAGTACCTAAGCAAAATTAATTACACATATCTAACCCCGCTCTTGCCTCTTGCCTCTTGCCTATCTTCACTAGGAAATTAATTTTGCACGACTACTTAACACCTTTTATCTTTTTAAAATTGGCTTTGGTTATTTGTTGGCAATTTATACTAATACTAAATCCAGTTATTAAAAACTGATTATTTATTCCCTTTTGCCTTTTGCCTCTTGCATGAGTGCCTCTCCTCATAACTAGCCTGTACTCAATGGATTTAGTATAAATCGGTTTTTAATAGTGCGATGAACTCCCAAGTTATGGATTGTTTCTCCCCGCTCTCCCATACCTTGTAAACAGGATTTAGTATAATACAGATTTAACTTAACAGACCCCCGGGAATGAGGGACTTTTTTAGGGGCAATCCACGGCAAAAACAGCCCCTAAAACTGATTATTGACCCGGACTTGGTGCTTCTATCGGGGACTCCGGGGAAAGGGGAGTCGATTCAACTATTGGAGCTGGGGCCGGAGGTTGGAGAATATTGCGCCAGCCTTGCATTTGGGAGCGAGCCGAACTGTAAGCGGTACTTTCGGGGGATACGGATTCAGCAAGGCGAATAGCTTCCAGATAACGGCCATTATTAGCTTGGTCCGTGGCTAAAGACAAAAGCTGATAACTCCAACGTTCCAGCAATTCACTCCGTTGCACACCCGCATCAGTTTTAGTGGAAATATTGGTAACTAAAGCAATCGCTCGGGTTAAACCTTCTGCGGTTCCCATCGCCGCTAATTGATTAGCCTGCTGGAGATTTTGACGGGCCCGCAACTCTCGGCGCCAACGACGGATATTTTGGGACGCTTCCGCAGAAAGAGCGCGACTGGGGGGAATTTGATTGGCAGTTTCGATCGCTGTGCTATAGTCTTTGAGATTGGCCAAAGCTTGAGCCTGATCTAAAATAGGTTGATCCTCCATGCGTTCAATCCGCGCTTGCCAGCCGCCAATTTCCCGTTGAGCATCTCTGTATAGGGCCCGATTGTTAGCGATTGCTCGCGCCTGAATAATAGCGTTACTGAGAGAGTTAATATCGCCGGGGAGAGCTATTTCCCGCGCCCGTTCTAAAATCGGTCGGTCTTCAATGACTTGTATTTGACGATTCCAAGAGCCAATTTCCTGCTGTGCTTGCGACCAGAGGGGATTATTACGAGGAACCTCGCCCGCTTTCGCGATAGCGGCGCTATACTGCTCGATTGTACCTGCTTGTGCTAAATCTCTAGCCTCAGACAATATTTTTAGATCCTGTACCTGTAACTGCCAGCGCTCCCTCATAGCTAGGGCTGTTTGATGGAGGGGTCGAGAAGCGTCGATTTGTTCTAGTCCCAAGATGCCAGCTTCTAATCCCTCCACCGTGCCAGTTTCCCCATCTAAGGCCGCTGTGGACAAGAGAGACCAATCGGTGACATCTTCTTTAATTTTGAGGTCTTTGGGGGTTTGGTTAGCCAAATCCCGGAGAGCTTGCCATTGCTTCCGCTCAATTAATCTTTCGGCGTATTCTTTTAGTTTATCCTCGGTTTTCCCGATTAATTTTTGTGCCTCTTGATAGGCATAACTGCTGGCTTGAATTTTTCTAGCTTCTTCGATGACTTTCAACCAATTGTCGAGACCGCCCCGGGCAAAGAGATTAAAGGCATTATCTAATTTACTGCTATCTTCCCGGGCGACGGTAATTTTCGCGATCGCTTCATTATACTTAACCGTTGCCCAATATTCGTTATTTAAGTTCAATAAATCCACTGCTAGACGGAAAGATTGATTCCAGTTGGAAGCGCGGAGATTTTCCTCTAGTTTGCTTAAGATCTCGTTGCCTTCCGTCCAAGTTTCTTGCCACTTAGCGATTCTTTCTTCAATAATTGCCGCTACTGCCATATTATTGGGGATTTGACGAGCTTTAGCGATCGCTTGCTCTAAATTTCCCGCTTGATAGTCTTTTTCAGCCAAATTCAGGATATCTCGCGCCCATTCTTCCAACTGTTGATTAACTTGCGATCGCAAGGGATGGTCTTCGGGTAAAGCTTCCACCAGGGCAATTGCTGCGAGTAAACCTTCCACGGTGCGACTATCGGCGGAAAGTTGAGCGCAGTAGAGACGCAGGGAGGCAGAAGCGATAGGCCAGAAGATTTTGGGGCAATTGGGCGACTTCTGCATATTTAATAACTGCCAAGTGGCCAGAAAGCCAACACCTCCAAAAACGACCACAAATAAAGCCGCCCAAACTTTCCAAGTGAAACGATGCTGGTATCGGTACCAAAAGAGAAAAAGAAAAGACTTAGTTTTCTCTGGCCAACGAGTCAGGGAGTCAATCGATTCTCGTTTGACCAGATTTTTGGTTAATTCTTTTCCTTTAAACATTCACGACTCCCCGGCAGATATTTTAGATAGATTTTACCCTAATGGCGCTCATTGCCCAACTTCTCAGCAAGATTCAGCCTGTAGAGACTCGACTAATTCGATTAATTGTCTCTCGTTGGCATTATACACTTCCCGACAAAACTCACAGACGGCTTCCGCTTGTTTATCCTTTTCGATAATGTCTTTTAATTCATCGACCCCTAAAAATTTTAAAGCTCCTAAGGCCCGTTCAAAAGAGCAATCACAATCAAAACGCAGCATCTGCACAGCTGGAAAAATTTCTAGACCCATATCTCCGAGAAGTTCCTGAAAAATATCTTCTAGTCCTTTTCCTGCCCGTAAAAGGGGCGTAAATCCCGTTAATTTTCGCAATCTCGACTCTAAACGAGCCACCAAGACCTCATCCCGGGACGCTTCTTTAGAGAGAACTTGTAATAAAATTCCCCCAGCAGCCGTTACTCCTGTGGTCGTACCGACAAAAACCCCCACTTGCAAAGCGGAGGGAATTTGTTCCGATTGGTCCAAGTAGTAGGCGATATCTTCCCCCACTTCCCCAGAAACTATTTCCACTATGCTTTCTTGAAGTTCATTTCTCTCCTCACCTTTTTCTTCCCGCAAGACTCGCACATAACCCTTGTCACCGACGGCGCGACCCACATCTAATTTACCCTTAGCATTGGGGAGTAATTCCACCTGGGGACAGTCCACATAACCCCGCACCGTGCCATCGAGTCCGGCATCAACTAAAACACCGCCTAGGGGACCGTCCCCTTTAATGCGAATATTGACCCTAGAACCGGGTTTTTTTAAACTGGAAGCCAAGAGTAAAGCCGATGCCATCGTGCGACCGAGAGCGGCAGTGGCTACGTTAGATAATTGATGTCTTTGGCGAGCTTCTTCGGTTAAACGGGTGGTAATCACTCCTACTACTCTAATTCCCCCATCGGCGGCCGTGGCGCGGATTAATTTATCTGCCATACTACTTACTGTTATCCTTGGAAAACGCTGTCCCGATTTTTAGTTATTCTTTAACTAACTTAACAAAAATTATCAGACAATAATATGTTCGGCAATTTTCAACAAAGTCAGCTGCGTATCGAAATCTCGGCCAGTGAACAGGCTATCCGGGATAGTTTGCTCAAAACTGCTCATCTCCGTCAATGGCTGTGGCCGCAAATGCTCTCGCCTAATCTACCCGATAAATTAGAGGAAGGTTTGACTTTTACCTCTTGGTTAGGTTTAATTCCCGTACAACATCAGGTTTTATTGGCCAATGACCAGTGTTTACGCTTGCTTTTGAGTCAAGCTATCGATGGCTATCACGAATGGTATTGGGGCGATGGTTGGTTACAATCACGGTTAGAAGGCATTTCTCTCCTTCCCCTCAATCTCGGTCAAACTCTCAGTTTATTGAAATTACGACTATTTCTGAGCAATCAAAAGTAATGAGTAATCAGTAAACAGTGAACAGTAATCAGTGAACAGTAATCAGTAAACAGTAATCAGTAAACTAAAAACTCACACCTGATAACTCACATTTGGTAACTGATAACTGATAACTCACACCTGATAACTGATAACTGATAACTGATAACTGATTAGGGTTCAGTTCCATCAAGACGGATTTGACAATTATTGGCATTGAGCGTACCTAGAGGATCGCCGTTATAAGTACCTTGTTTAACTATTCCTAGCAGAGAAGCAATAACTAGACATTTTTTTTCTTGCTTGGGATAGGGATCGGCGGAGGCATTGGCGGCGGGATATAATACGATTATCGCTGGACCACCAGGCGGAGCAAAGGTTAACCCCGGCACATGACCCCGAAAAGAAAAGCGAATCCCCGGACTGCCACTCACAGGGGGAAATTTCGGAAAATTACTCACCACCATAAATACTTCCTCCGGCAGACTTAAGGAACTCGCGTTAGTATTAGTCGCCACTAAACAACCTGCTTCACTGGCGGTTATTTGCGAGTAAACCGTGGGATTAGTGCCAGTCGGGTTAGTAAAATTAATCGTGCAAATTCTCCCTCGACGGATAGCTTGTCTTTGGGCATCCCGTAGCGCTGATTGTATAGAATCGGTGGCTTCTTGGACTTTATTGCTATTTAACCAAGCTAATAAATTAGGTCCAGTTAAGGCGGCAAGAACTCCCGTAATTGCCAAAGCTACCAAAATTTCTAACAGGGTAAAACCCTGATTTTTATGGACAGTTAAACGACGCATCGGGAATCACCTCGACAGAACTTTTGGCAATAACATTTTCTTGGTTGGGGTAATCTTTAGGAGTTTGATCTTTTGCTTCGACTCGATAATCAATACGAAGGCGATGGGGATTATTCGATTGGTTAGTAATATCAAAAGTCCGATAGAGAGAATATTTTTTACCGACAATTTCTTCTGTTGCTTCTAATTTTTCCTTCGGAGGGTCGGCCGGGGGGGGAGTATCTGTTAGTTGTCTTCTTAAGGCTGTGGCATAACCCTGATTGATATTTGTACATACATCTGAACTGACAAATTTGGTATCCACATTCGAAGCTAAATATTTGACATCCTCAAAATCTTTTTGTATCCAAAAGTTAGCTCGAGCTTGTCTTTCTGCCCGGACTCTATATAAGGCATCCACTGCCATTAACTGTAAGGTTCCTGTTAAGAAAGCGGTAATAGTCAAAATGGCAATTATCACTTCTAACATCGAGAAACCCGACTCGGACGAAGGCAGTTTTGACTGTATCCCCTTTCCTTTTGATTTCACTTTTCACCCCCCCCCCAAGTTTTTCCTGAAAACCACTGGCTTTTTTTATCTCTCAACTACAGAGTACCTAGATGATGGAATATTTCTAACTCTAGTCAGGGAATTAATTCCCCGAAAACCCTATTGCTCAAGTGAGTTAGATTGTCTAAACTCTCATGCAGTTAGCATTGTATACTAATCTAGTGTTTGTCTGTGATCATCATCCGCGATCAAGATCACAATTAACCAGTAATATTAGATACACTAACAGCTTATCCCCCCAAAATAGCAATGCCTACGCCGATTAACAGAATTAATCCGCCATAAATGACTTCTTGGGGGGGTATTTCACCAAAAATGAACAGTCCTAAAAGACTAGCGGCGATTGGCTCTAATAAAATTACCATGGTTACTATTGTCGGTGCTACCCATCGCAAAGCCCAGTTAAAGCTAGTATGACCGATTAATTGCGGAAAAATCGCCATCATTAACACATAAACATACACGGATAAGGGATAGCTTTCGTAACCTTGACCGAATAAAAAAATAGAAGGTAATAAAGCTAATCCTGCGGTAGTGTAGGCTACAGTTATATAATTCTTAATATTTAAGCCCTTTCTTTGTGCTTCTCGTCCGAGGAGAATATAACCACTAACGAGAATTGCCCCAATTAAAGCCAAGCTATTACCCAATAAAGGGTTAGGATAAGAACTACTGACATCTCGATGGGCTAAAACAATCAATAATCCCCCCGTTAAAGCCACAAAAATGCCGATAAAAGTTAATTTGCTCGGTTTTTCTCGAAACCACCACCAACCCAACAGAGAAACCCAGAGAGGATTAGTGGTGACTAAAGTGGTAGAAGCGGCGATCGAGGTGTAGGATAGAGAAGTAATCCAAGTAGCAAAATGGAGAGCTAAACAAAATCCTGCCCCCACTGCGTAATAATAGGCTTGAATAGGGACTTTTTGGCGTGATAAGGTCAACCAGTTCGGAATTAGGACAACAGAAGCCAAGATCAGACGGGAAGTGGCTAAAAATAAACTAAATGCGATCGTAGCATTACCTACCGCTTCGATCGCTAACCGGATAAAAATTGCCGATGCAGAAACCGACACCACACCGATAGTTAAAATAAAAATAATTTTGGCGTTAGAAGGAGGCAAAATAGGCTACGCTTACGCGATGATCAATGATGTTATTCACCAGTTATTTTAACCGTAGGCAGGAGCCGGTCGTCGGTGGTCAGGAAATAGGGTGATAGGGTGATAGGGTGATAGGGTTTTGGGGTGATAGGGTGATGAGACAACTTCCCCACTTCCCCACTTTCCCACTTTCCCACTTTCCCACTTCCCCACTTCCCCACTTTCCCACTTCCCCACTTCCCCACTTCCCCACTTCCCCACTTCCCCATCACCCCATCACCCATTTACTTAATCTATGGAACTACCAGAATTAAATATAGAGACAATTTGGGCGATTATTAACGATGAAATTGACGACGAAACCGTTAATAAATTGGTTTGGCAAACTTTAGGTTATCGCTACGATGAAAGTCAGGGAAAATGGGATAATAGTCAAGTAGAGGAGGATTGGCGACGGGAATATCCTCAGCCTCCCGATTTTATTGCCAATCGTCCTCCAACAGTAAAATTAACTCGATCAATCTTGCCAGAAAATAAACAATTATTAAAAGATAAATTGGGGTTTACCGGTTATAAAATTGGCGAATTCAATCCCCGCATGACTCGCCGTGCCACCGCCGCTAATTGGTTGTGCTTTTATGGGTTAAAATAGATAAGGAAAGTTATTTTATCAAGCTTCTAGCATGGTCACTATCCCTGTCAAGTCCTCCTCTCACCCCCTAGCATCCTATATTGATCGTCTCACTGCTGGGGAAGCATTGTTAAAAGATACTCCCCAAAATTTGATCGAGGTAGTGGGTATCCTGAAAAGTTACGGAGTGGTGTTAGATGCTTATTCCAAAAATTTAATTTATATTGCGGAAAATCAGTTTTTGGTTTTTTTCCCCTTCTTTAAATATTTTAATGGTCAAGTATCTTGGCAGAAATTACTACAACACTGGTGGCATGATCGCATTAATTTTGAATATGCTGAATACTGTATGAAAGCCATGTTTTGGCATGGTGGGGGTGGTTTAGATAGTTATGTAGATAGTGCCGCTTTTCGGGAAGTGACAGCCAAAGTTATTCAAGCCAAATTTAGGAATAATCCCCTAGTTTTAAGTTTAAATAAAGCCTTTCCTGAATTTTTGCCAGAACAAATGCGGATGATGGCCTACTATAGCGGTTTAGGTCAATTTTGGCGAATTATGGCCGATACTTTTTTAAGTTTATCCGCTCTCTACGATGGCGGAAAAATTACCAGTATTCCCGAAGTGGTGGCACACATTAAGAAAAATTTAGTTGATAATGCTAGTAAACCAATTGTCTATCAAGTAAAAATCAAAGGGCAAACCTATGATCTTATCCCCAAATCGGCAGGATTAACCTTTCTTGCCGATACGGCAATCCCCTACGTTGAGGCGGTTTTCTTTCGCGGAACACCTTTTCCCGGTACAATTTCCTATAATGCCCAAGCCTATCAAATTCCCTACGATCAAGGAATGTTTGCCTATGGTGCTTTGTATGCGGATCCTTTACCCATAGGAGGTGCAGGGATTCCCCCTACACTATTAATGCAGGATATGCGTCACTTTTTACCAGATTATCTGCACGACATTTATAAAAAGAGTTTTCGTCAAGAAGAAGATTTATTAGTCCAGATCTGCGAAACTTTTCAAAAGTCGATGTTTTGTGTGACAACGGCAGCCATTCAAGGATTAGCACCTTATCCTTTAACTACCACAGATTTAAAAGAACAAAAAGCCAATCGCATCTATCTAGAAGCATGGATGAATCGCTTTGTTAAGTCGCGATTAGCAGCGGTAAATCAATAATTATTCTGCCGATAAATCGCTAATTTTTGCAGTCAACAAACCAACCTACATTTATGACAGATATTAACGCCCAACTTCAGGATATTTTAGCTCAATTGCAATCTTTAACCGAACGGGTTGCCCTGATCGAAGCGCGTCAGATGTTAGTACCAGACATCGAGCGCTATGGTAAATTACAGCAATTACTAGCTGAGGGGAACTTTAAGGAGGCAGACGCAGAAACTCTCCGAGTTATCCTCGAAGCTGCCGGCAGAACCCGGGATACTTTAACCCCAGAGGATATGATGCGGTTTCCCGTTAATGTAATTCGGGTACTTGATCGCCTTTGGAAAAATTATAGCGGCGATCATTTCGGTTTTAGCAATCAGGTGAAGTTATATTTTGCCGCCGGGGGTGATATTAACACCCTGCGTACCCAAGACGCGGAAACGATTAGAAAATTTGGGGAGTTGGTAGGATGGCGCAACAAAGATGAGTGGCGTATTGATGATTATGACCACTGGGATTTTAGTCTAGCAGCTCCTGAAGGTTGTTTTCCCGCTCTCTGGTGGAAGTCTCCCTACGGGTTAAAAATGGTGACTTTTTGCTTTACTCGCCTGATAGAGTGCGATTTATAGGCAATGAAAGGAGTTATCGGCTATTTTCATGCTTTATTATCCCCCCAATTTGCCCCCACTGGGATAAAAGTGGCTGTAGTGGTGGGGACGATTTTATTGACAATTAACCACGGTTATGCTATAATGTCTGGGCGGATGACAAGCGATCGCTGGCTGGCGGCATCACTGACTTATCTAGTTCCCTATCTAGTCAATGTTCATGGGCAGTATAGCAGTTATCGCCGTCAGCAGTGGCCGAAAAAATCGCAGGAATAAAGGCAATGAATATACCCCTAAGTGGTGATTTCTTTGAGTTTAGGGAACTCCCTGTTAGTAGAGGACTGCTATGATAGCGATCGAGACGAATATTCAGGAGTCCGATTTACCATGGCTACTGTTTTATCGAAAACTGGCGAGTTCCTAGAAATCCCTGATGATCAGTTAATTTCTTTCCTCGAGGAAAACCGAGATTTGATTCAAGATCGACAATCACCCAGAAAAAGAGCGATTAAAAGACCTATACCTGAACTTACCCCATACATATATACCATAATAGCCGAAAACCCTTATCCATCAATGGATACACCCATTAACTTTTCTTAATGTATCCATGTAATTTATGACATTTTTTAATGGACAAGAATTCTCTCCATTTGCTAGAATAGTAGTCATGTATATAGAAAAAGTTCCTAACCGTAATTCTCCCCCCGCTGTTCTTCTTCGAGAGTCCTACAAAAGAAGGAGATCAAGTCAAAAAAAGAACCTTGGCCAATCTCTCAAAATTACCCGATGATATTATCGACAATCTAAAACTGGCTCTTAAGGAGCAACACTGTCCATGACTGAAGGCATTCCCAATCATTTTGAAGTGATTAGAAGTCTTCCTCCTGGTCATGTAATGGCTATTTTAGAGACGATTAAAAAATTAGGTTTAGATAAAATAATCAGTGAAAAATCCTCACGAATCAGAAACTTAGTGGTGGCGATGATTGTGGCAAGAATCATCAATCCTAAATCGAAACTAGCCACAGCGAGAGGGTTTAATAGCGAGACTTGCAGTCAGAGTTTAGGACAATTGTTAGACTTAGAGAAAGCCGATGAAGACGAATTAGATAACGCCTTAGATTGGTTATTAGAAAAACAAGAGAAAATTGAGAAGCACCTAGCACTTAAACACTTGGAATCAGGAACATTAGTCTTGTATGATGTCACTTCTACCTACCTAGAAGGAAATGTTTGTGAACTGGGAAAATATGGTGATAATCGAGATAAAAAGAAAGGAAAACCTCAGATAGTTTTTGGTTTGTTATGTTCAGCTAAGGGTTGTCCGATAGCGGTAGAAGTCTGTGAAGGAAACACCTCAGACGGTGCTACTTTAAGCGGACAAATTGAGAAAGTCATCAATGGGTTGGGGGATTGAGAATGTGGTCTGGGTAAGTGATAGAGAAATTTTAACTAACTCGAAAATCAACGAATTAGTAAAACCGATAGAAGGATTAGACTATATTACTGGTTTAACTAAGCCTCAAATTCGGAAACTGGCTGAGGTAGAAGTGATTCAATTAGGATTATTTGAGCAGGTAAACTTGGTAGAATTTGAGAGCGAAGATTATCCCGACGAAAGATTAATTGCTTGTCGAAATCCCTTCATTGCCCAGAAAAATCAACAAGAAAGAGAGGCCTTATTAGAGGCAACAGAGAAGGAACTAGATTTGATTGTTCAGGCGACTCAAAGGGAGAAAAGAGCTTTAAAGGGTCAAGATAAGATAGCTTTGAGAGTGGGCAAGGTTCTTAATCAGTTTAAAGTCAATAAATACTATAACCTAGAGATAACAGAAGAAGGCTTTTATTTCACCTTTGTAACCCCTAAATCAGGTTTTTATGTCAAGCTATTTTGAAAGCCTTGCTAAAAAGCAGTTTTAGGGATAAGTATAATTACTCACTTGCATAAATGAGATGCTCCCTTTGGATGGTGTGTATGTGTTAAGAACTTCTCTGGAGTCAACCTGGATGGATGCAGCGACGACGGTTAAAGCTTATAAAAGTTTATCTCAAGTGGAGGAGGCATTTCGCTGTTATAAGTCAATTGATTTAAAGGTACGTCCTATCTATCATTATAAGGGTGATAGAGTCAAAGCTCAGATCTTTTTATGTATGTTGGCTTATTATGTGGAATGGCATTTAAAACAGTCCTTGGCTCCTTTATTATTTGAGGATGAAGAAATTGATGATAGTTCTCTGAATGTGATTAAAGCGAGTCCCAGTGAATCGGTGCAATCGAAAGAGAGAAAAAAACGGAATCAAGAGAACTTTCCTGTGCATAGTTTTCGGACTTTGTACAGAAGACCTGGGGACAATTTGCTTGAATACAGTGGAATGTACGATTAGGGAGGGAAGTTATCGTTTTTCTAAGATAACTCGACCGACCCAACTGCAACAAAAAGCGTTAGATTTATTGGGAGTTTCCCTGATTTGTACCCAGTAAAGGGGCGGCGGAAATTCTCTTAATCCCTTCTACAGCACAGGTTATGGCTTTTTGTCAACGGGGAAGTCCAGATATAAACCTCGTTTAATCCTTTTTCCTGAAAACACTGGCTTTTCAGTTGTTTGTCCCTACACTGGTAGGGGGTCTAAATTCAAAAAATTAGCAACGGAGGTATAGGATTCCT
>VYLQ01000066.1_pt1 | contig 30683 bp, 26 predicted proteins | sample 5115351 | NCBI WGS metagenome assembly VYLQ01 (sample SAMN12291776, study PRJNA351875) | freshwater metagenome | isolation source: freshwater lake | place: USA: Michigan, Lansing Lake | collected 2013-08-14 | reverse complement strand
AGTCAATCAAAAATCCACCAGAAAAACGCTAGCTTTATCCCATCAAATCCATCGCTCAAAGGTGGGTCAAACAATTACCGGAATCGGTGGGTCAGACTTCCCGGAATAATCAGTTTATCATTGGTGGCGATAACGGGTCAGGCAAATCCACTAACAGCGAAGCCTTTCTGGACCTACTCAGCTTTTGGATAAACTTCCACACCTGAATGCCTTTGCGAATTTTCGGGGCTTTTTTATTTAGGTAAGATGGTTGACAATATTTTTAGTCACAAATACTGGTATTAGTTCCTTTGGAATCTCTCAATTAATGTTAATCTGAAATCAAACTAAAGTCAGTTTATCAAATTGATGAGGTAATGATAGATTGTTAGGCTTGATTTACTAACCCGAGCATTTATAGAAGAATATTTAGTGACATTATCTAACGAAGCAACATGTACTAAGAGTTCACTTTGATTCTTCCAATCCAAGAGCGTAGTTGTAATAGCAGACTGTTCAGTAATCCATCCATTTATCTTCGTGAACCAATCATTAACAGTGTCTTTTTGAATATATCCGAGCATTCCACAGATTTTCAATTGAGAACCATGATGATTTTTCTTGAACCTCTCAATCCCTCCACGTTCACCATAAACGTACTCAGTATTATTTGAGGAGTCTGAAAGTCGTTTGGCTTCAAATTCAATAATCGGATAAGATGGCATTGACTTACTTAAAATCACCACACCAAGATCCGTTTCTCTTCTTGATTCTGACTGAGCGGGGTTTTTAACAAAGTTGAATTTATAGGGCAAAAAACCATCGTTCTCATCTGTGAGCAAAACATTAAAATAATTGGCTAAGTGATAAGTTATCGCATTTTCGCCTTCAGGAGGAATAGGTACTGAAAAATAATAGTTGCGGAAACCAGAAATTTTAGCGTCAACAAAATTCAGTAATACTATGACAGAATGATTTTCAGGAACGCTTAACTGTGCTTCGCCAATTATTTTGTCAAAATCTCGCAGCATCAGAAACCGGATTTAACGTAGTCAGCAAACGTTTCATCAGCATCGCGCAATGCAATGGAAGGAAGCCAGTATTTGAGATTCTTTGGCTTTATAAGAATTATGCAATCCTTGCTATAGTACTTAATAATTCGTTTGATATGAGTCAATTGATTGTGCTTTCGGTGAGGAATAAACTTTTTTACGTATTCATCAAATCCAATATCCGTTTGAAAATCCGCGGCTTTATTTTCATTGGAATACTCAATGTGTAGAGCAAAGTATTTTCCTGAGTCAAGTATCTTTATCAGTCTAAATTCAAATTCATTTCTTTTATAAACGCTATTTAAGGCAGTTGTGAAAATTTGAGAGAAAGTATGTAAAGATGTTTCTTTTGAAAGCATCTCCAATTTCTTTTCTGAATTAAATGCGAGAATGTTTTCAAGAATATCATTCACTAGAATCTTGTCAGATTTTGACAAGTTGAGTTTACTAAGATCTTCAGGATATGGAAGACTAAGTAAATCTTCATCATAAATTGATGTCGCTTTATTAACTCTAGCCCGACTACTTGTACTTAAAATGTAAAATCTATACAAATTGCTATTACCGTCAATGTTCTTAAACAACGACTCTAACTGCGATCGATCTTTGATAGGAGCATGGATAGAAAGTATATCACTCTTAAAAACCAATCTTTTAGTAGTAAAGGAAGCTAGTATTTTAGAACGTCCAAGAACTTTTCGGATCAAAATATGGGGGCTTAAAAAAATCTTTTCATTAGTTCTACGGTGAAACTTTTTAACAGTACAAGGCTTGACCTGCTTAAAATCAATGCCATCTTCTGATAGAGCTTCTGTTGGCAGGAAATCGTGCCCAGTAATATAATCTAAAGTCTTGCCATTCTTATTTTCAATAAATCCCTCACCATGAATCCATCCCTCTTGTTTTTTTTGATTAAGAAATTGGCCTAAGGTTCTAAGCTTAGATAGGTTAGTAATTAGCGTGACAATTCTTCCTCCACCTATAGCATTTGCTTTCCAAACAAATGTGTTTGTTAAGAGCTCCTGTTTAGATATTGAATGAAAATCATAATAGTCTAATTCTAAAAATATTTTCTTCAGATTGGCAGGAGTACGCTGAACGGTGATGTGGGTAACTTCTTTGCTGTCCGGTGGGGAGTTTTGTAAAAAAACTGCAGCGGTTGCAACGTTTGCTTTTCCCCAAAGGGCATCACCAAGTCTAGTAAAATCAATTACCTGAAGAAGGTTGTATTTTGAGAAAAATGCTTTCTTAAATGCTTCATCATCTTGATACAGTAGTGGACCTGATGGTTGTATTAAACATAAAATTGCATCAGGCTTCAATAACTTTATTGCCTCAACTAAAAAGAGCAGACCAAGATTGTAGTCAGGAATATCAATTTCACTTTGGTAGTTGTACTTCGCATGCAAGTGAGCGTAATAATCACCATTATTTATTCCATAAGGGGGATTAAATGGAGGGTTCCCAATAACTAAGTCGAAGTTTTTTGTTGAACCGTCTGATATGAAATCGAAAAAGTCTCTTTCAATAATATTGCTATTTAGGTTATCAAATCGGAGTTTTGTCCAAATTGTTTTTGGATCCAAATCATCAAGTAAGGCAAGAGCTAGACTAAAGACAGATAAACGGACGGCATCTCCTTGAATATCGATACCAAAAATACTTCCCTTCAATAGCTGTGTCATTGTGACGAGATCAGGCTTTTCCATAATGCCTGTCTCTTTCCATTTCTGGTATCGCCACCATTGGATAATTCTCTTGTACGCTTTAACTAGAAAAATGCCCGATCCACAGCTTACATCTATCAAGCGAAAATTTTCTTTTGGATTTTTGAGAGGCATGCATTCATCTACAAGAGTGCTCGCCACCATATCGGGCGTATAAACTGTATCTTTTTTCCCTTTACCCAATAACTCCTCATAAACTGAGCTAATAAGTTCGACTGGCAAATGTGAAAATGAATACAATCTCCAAATTACATATTGGTCATTCTTGGAGTTTCCGTCTAGATAAGTTGCAAGCTTTTTTACTTTTGCTTTATTGATAGCATTTCTTTCAGTCTTCTCGTCCTCTAAACTCCATTCAAATATCTTACCATTGAAGTGAGTAGAAAGTTTATCCAGCAAGGCAATCAACTTACCACTCGATATGACTTCGCAAAAATTATTACAGCCAAAATGATTCTTGAAGTATGATTTAGCAAAATACCCACTTTCTTCATCACGTTCCTCCAAGTATTTCACTAAGAGGCACTGAACCAAAAGTTTTAAAGATACATGAGGAGATAGACCAGATTCTCCTTGAAAGTCGTTGTAGACTTTTTTCAAGCCATCAATTAAATCTTTGTATGCAGAAGTTCTGAATTGAAAATTTTTTTCATATTTACTATCCTCCCAAAATAACCCTGTTGCAAAATCATTCGCAGTAAATTCGCTAATGGCAACACCTGCCAGTTTTATTGTTTCAATCGCACTTGTATAGAGGAGATCATCTTTTATTTGAACCTTTTCGCGCGCATCAAATATTTTGATTTCATCCTTATTCATAAATATAAAGATGGGTACAAGGCAGCCGCTCCAAACTTTCGTGTGGATTTCGGCTTCTTTATTAGTCAGATGTCCATCAGTATTATCGTAGATATATATCTGAGGGATTGATTCTCTGCCATCTTCAAAGTATCTGAAATAGACGGCATCTGCATTAAATTTTTTTGCGATTTCTAAAGCAAAAAATTCATGTGGAGACAATGAATCAGGCGAACTTTCGAGCTTTGAAATGAGAATAACTCCGCCATCAGACTGTGTGTTCGCAACATTCTTATCAAAAAGCGCTAAATTCTTTTCAAAAACAGTTGATGGCATCTCTTTGATGTCGCTTATGGAGCTAAAAGGTTAATTTTTTTACAAATTAAGCATTTTTCAACACTCGAATTGCTAAAATAATTAGTAATTCTTTCTATTTGTTATGCCTAGAACAATGAACTACCTCGGAAACCCACTCTTATCCATATTAGGCAGCAGGTTCAACGCATTTTTGTAATAGATCTTTTTCAAAATTTCGTCCGGCAGGCCGATGCCATACATTCGCCAGAAGGCGTGGTATCTTTTGTGATAGGGAAAATATTCGTCTTCGGTTTCCAGCACGCGAAAATAGGTTTCGTATTCATCCGGCACCCAGCTGTCTTTACCAAACAGCACCCGATCCTGATACTTGGTTAAAAATGCTTTGGCTGCGCGCGGTTGACGACCCAACTCCGCAATCACCGCTCCAATTTCAGTGTACATGTTGGGATACATCTCCATCAACTGACTAAGTTTTTTTAAGTCGCTACCATACCAACCCAAGTGCGCGTTGATGAATTTTGTCTTCGGATGTTTTTTGAAAATGCTATGCTGTTCGGCAATGATGGTTTCCCACTTCACCGTGTCCGTGTCGTGCCTACGGCCGGGATGTAATTTAAGCTCCAGCCAGCGCTCGTTGTTTTTGTCAATCGGCTCCCAAAATTGCTTTGGGTCTGCAGCATGAATCAGCACCGGAATTCCCAACTCACCACACTTGGCCCACACGGGGTCAATGCGTGGATCATCAATATGAATGCGATTGCCTTTAGAATCTTTGTTGAACATGCCTAGGCTTTTATAAATTTTTAATCCCTTCGCACCGCGCTTCACATCATCTTCTAATTGTTTTACTGTTCGCGCAGTCCAATCGGCATCGTCAATAGCTCCAAAGTCTACATTCGTAAAAAGTACAAAGCGATTGGGGTATTGCTTCTTGATATTGTCGATGGATTTCTCCAGATGGTCTCCACTACTACGAAACCCACGTCCGCTCAAGTTCACCATCACACCCATGTTGAGTTTATCCATTTCTTTAATCAGGCCACTCAAATCGGCAGAGTTCATATTGCCCTGATGATTGTGTATATCAATAAAAGGAAATTTGGCTTTCGTGATCCGATGTTCGTCAACTTTCAACGAAGCGGGAGGATTGTATTCTTCAAAATCCATTTTCATGTCCAGCGGCTTTTCTTGTGCACGCACGGATAATGCCCATAAACAACAGACAGCCAATAAAATTTTTCGCATAATGAATTAAATGTTTCTCTAAAATACGCTTTTGTGTAGACAGAGATTTAAAATATATGTGAACGGTCATTAAACCTCTTTCTCTTCCGCCAATCCAAGCAACACAAATGCTCGTCGAGAGAAAAATCATTTAATATCTGAGGTATGAAGAAGCTGGTATCGTTTTTTGTTTTTGCTTTGATGGTTATAGCCATGATGTTTGTTTCAAAATCGGCTCGGGCACAGCGCGTCATTATCAATCGCTCTACCGTGCTGCTCGCACCTGTGCCAAATGCAGCCATTGCCTCTACTCAGGGATTTTGGAAATGGAGCAACCGCCACCAAAAGTATGTGTGGGTAACAAAATCCAAGTTCCGTTTTCGTCTGCATCGTGGCTATCGCGTGCGCATCTAGTCGCTTTTGATTCCGTCAAATCTTAGTAACTTGCTTGCTTTGATTTGAATGAGAATGAAAAAAATATTTTTACTGTTACTTTTTCCGATCGGGTTGTTGGCCCAGCCAGCCGATCAGGTGTTAGATGCTGCGAAGCGAAAAATAGCTTCCCGCAATTATGTGGAGGCCAAAGCCGACCTAACAAAATTTATAAACACTAATCCCAAAGACAGAAATGCGTACACCTTGCGTGGACTTTCCCGTATTGGTTTACAAGATTTTTATGGCGCCATTGGCGATTTCAACTTTGCGTTGGATATTGATTCTACCTGGGCAGAAGCGCTCAACTACAGAGGCGAAGCAAAAATTTATTTAGGTGATGATGAAGGAGCGATTGCCGATTTGGATAAAGCCATTCGCTTTCGTGCGAATTACGAAGAAGCATATACCAACCGCGGACTGGCTAAGTTTAAAATGGAGGACTTTCAAAACGCCTATTTTGATTTTTCCAAAGCACTTGAAATAGGTCAACCCACCGACGAAAAATACTATAATCGCGCAGTGGTTAAGGCAGAGCTAGGTGAGTTTGTCAGCGCCATCGATGACTACACCAAAGCCATTGAATTCGATAAAACCGATGCCAATCTCTACAACTACCGGGGTGTGGCCTACTACAATATCAGCGAGTTCGACAAAGCAATTGCAGACTACAACGAAGCCATTCGGCTCGACCCGAAAGATCCTCTCAAGTACGAAAACAGAGCTCTTTCCAAAAGCGCAAAAGAAGATTTGAAAGGCGCCCTCGAAGACTATAACAAATCGCTCGAACTGGATTCGGAAGATGCAGAAACATTTAATCTGCGAGGTGTGCTGAAGCATACCCTTCTGGACTACGATGGCGCCATTAGTGATTACAGCAAAGCCATTGAATTAGATAATTCAAACCCTACTTATTTTGATAACCGTGCTTTGAGTAAGACGGCCAAAGAAGATTATGCCGGAGCCATTGAAGATTACACCGCTTCCATTGAACTATATCCCACCGATGCCGAAACATTCTATCAACGGGCATTGGTGAAGCTGACCATGAACAACAACTATGATGGCTGCCTCGATTTAAAACGTGCCGATGAGTTAGGTTCTCCGGATGCAAAGGGCGCTATTAAAAAAAGCTGCAAGTAATTCTCGCGTGAAGATTTTAGTTATTCTCAATGGAGTTTCCCGCAAGAAGGCGAAATTCTATCGCGAGATTTTACCTGCATTGCAATCAACGCATGATTGCACGGTGTCGGAAACACGTTTTTCCGGTCACGCAATCCAATTGGCACATGATGCTACTCACCAAAATGTTGAATGCATTCTGTCGGCCGGGGGCGATGGCACTCTCAATCAGGTTCTCAATGGAATGCTCTCAGCACAGCAAGAGCATTTGCCAAATTTGGCCATCCTTCCGCTCGGATCAGGAAATGATTTTGCGGGTTCTTGCGGCTTACGATTAGAACCACAACAATTAATTTCATTATTGGAAAAGAATAACCCTATTGCTACCGATGTGGGTAAAATTATTTGTAACGATTTATCGGGAAAGCAGACAGAAAAGTATTTTTTGAATGTAGCCAGCGTGGGGATGGGGCCGGCTACTGTTCAACAGATGGAAAAACTTCCGCGTTGGTTAAGCAGCGACCTGCGCTACCTCGCTGCCATTTTGCATACATTTTTTACGCACCGCCCAACTGAGTTAAACATCAAAACAGATAGGTGGAGTTGGAATGGAAAGGCACGTGTGTGGGCAATGGCCAACGGTCAATCTTTTGGCAACCGAATCTACATTGCCCCTCAATCAATTTCCAATGACGGAATACTCGATACTTTTTTAGCCAGCGATGTGCCACTTCTTAAGTTTCTGATCTATTTGCAACAACTGAAGAGCAAGAAAAGAATACTCGATATAAAGATTCAATACAATCAAGGTCGGAATTTCGAAATGAGTTCTTCCCAAAACCTAGCCATCGAAGCCGATGGCGAAATACAAGGCTATTTGCCGGCTATCGTTAAAGTACTAGCTCATCAAATCTTAATTTTCCGTTAATAAAAAAGCACCCCGTTCTGAGGTGCTTTTAATTGTTCGAGCCTTGTAAAGTTTATTTCTTAACTACTAAAGTACTTGCGATCATATCATGAAGTGCTTGTTTTTTATCTGTAAAGGCTGCAAGCAAATAGCCAATACCTAAAGTGATGGTAGATATGATTTTGCTCACATTGCGAATCAATGCCTTCACAAAATCTAACTTTCCTCCATTCAGATCAGTTACAATTAAGCCAAGAGCCAGCTTACCAACGGTGGCTTGATACTTGGATGATTCCATGAAGCTAAAATATAAAATGTTAACTGCCTGACCGATTAACCCGACAGTACCAAACAATGCTGCAAGCTGAGCAGCTAAAGCAACGGTATCCGCATCGCTACCATTCGCTATTTCATTTGATGCACCAATACCAATAGCGGCAAGTATGGGAGCTAAGACTACAAATTGAAGAATACTAAGGATGATACCATCAATAAGAATCGCTACTAATCGCAGCCAAAATCCAGCATAATTTTTCATATTCGTTTTAGGTTAGGTGGAATTAAAATTAGCAAATACCTACCACCTCTCCAATACCATTATTACCTTTATTCATAAACCTCAATCGATGAACCATACACTGGCTAAACTTTTTAAATCTCTGGAGACACAACGAAATGAATTAGTCATTTCACTGCGTGGGTTGCCGGCAGATAGACATAATTATCATGCGGAGGGCCGCTGGTCCATCAATCAAATTGTTGCTCACCTGATCGCTGCAGAAAAGATATCTATGGCCTATCTGCAAAAGAAAATTGGAGCAATTAACGAAGTAGACAATACTGGCATCTACGAGGAAATGAAAATCGTCGCACTCATCGTAAGCCAACGGTTGCCGCTCAAGTTCAGAGCCCCTCGGATTGTAGTCGAAAACACAACGCAAACGACAGACATTTTGCAGTTAGAAAAAGAATGGGATTCCGTTCGGGAAGAGCTGCGCCAGCTACTCGAAAAAGTAGAGGACGATCAAATCAAGCGGAGAATTTATAAGCATGTGCGCGCCGGCAAACTCAATATTCAGCATGCACTTATCTTTTTTCGTGAGCACATCATTCACCATCATCCTCAAATTAAGAGATTGATGTAATTTTTTTGCCCTCTATCCTAATCACTTTTGCTACCTGCGTACGGATGTACTAAGTTGTGCTTTTAAAAATCTTTACTTTCTATCATGACCAAAAAATTGTTCTTCCTTTTCCTTTTCAGCAGTTCGCTTGTGTTAGCTCAATCTAATCTGCAAAGCCCATCTCAGTTTTTAGGCTATGAACTTGGCGACCGGTTCAGCCGCCATCACCAAATGGTAGATTACTTTAAGCATGTGGACAATGCAGCCGAAAATGTAGTGGTCAAACAATACGGAGAAACTTATGAACACCGTCCGCTGATCTATGCCATCATTGCATCACCAGATAATTTTAAAAATCTGGAACAGATTCGGTTGGATAATTTGCGCAGAGTGGGTCTGGCAGATGGAACCCCTTCCACCAAAGTGGCCATTCTTTGGCTCAGCTACAATGTGCATGGCAACGAAGCTAACTCTATGGAAGCAGCCATGAAAACTATTTACGAGTTGGTAAATCCGGCCAACATCAAAACAAAAGAGTGGTTAAAAAACACCGTTATCATCATGGACCCCTGCATCAATCCGGATGGGAGAGATCGCTATGCAAATTTTTATAATCAATATGGAAACTTTCCGGCCAATGCCGATCCGCAAGCACGTGAGCACGCAGAGCCTTGGCCACGTGGAAGAGCCAATCATTATTTGTTTGATTTAAATAGAGACTGGGCGTGGGAAACACAAATCGAGTCGCAGGCCCGCATAAAACTTTACAACCAATGGATGCCCCATGTGCACGTAGATTACCACGAGCAAGGCTACAACTCACCCTACTATTTTGCGCCCGCAGCAGAGCCCTACCACGAAGTAATTTCCAACTGGCAACGCGAGTTTCAAATCATGATCGGAAAAAGCAACGCCAAATATTTTGATGAACAAGGTTGGTTGTATTTTACCAAAGAACGATTTGACCTCTACTATCCAAGCTATGGCGACACCTACCCCACCTACAGCGGAGCCATCGGCATGACTTACGAAAAAGGAGGTATTGGCGCGGGTCTTTCAGTCATCACCAATGAAGGAGATCCGTTGACATTAAAAGATCGATTGACGCATCACTACACCACGGGCATGTCAACGCTGGAAGTAACGTCTACCAACGCCAACAAACTTGTAGACGAATTTGAAAAGTTCTTTAAAGAAAATTTGAATAACCCTACAGCACCCTACAAAACGTATGTGATCAAAGCCGACAACAACCCCGATAAATTAGCGCGGTTTACCAATTGGCTCAGTACCCATAGCATTCAGTTTGGCCACCCGGCAACAAGTAAACCCACCCGGGGTTTTGATTACCAAACACAAGCGACCAGCAACGTGTCGGTAAATACCGAAGACATTGTTATAAACGTCTATCAACCAAAAGGACGTTTGGTCACAACCCTCTTTGAACCAACTTCTAAACTAACGGATTCCCTCACCTATGACATCACCGCCTGGAATTTGATTTATGCATACGATCTGAAAGCCGCAGCCCTCTCGGAAAAGATTGCCATTGGTAAACCGTATCAAACCAAAACGATGGTGCAAGAGCCCATCGCGAGCAAACCATATGCTTATCTGTTTACCTACCAAACCATCGCCGATGTTGAATTTTTGGGAGCGCTGATCAAGAAAGGTGTGAAGGTGCGCAAAGCCATGCTGCCCTTTACGGCAAATGGAAACAAGTTTGAGCCGGGCACACTTATCGTTACACGCAGAAACAACGAAAGCATCGAAGACTTTGATTTGGTGGTGCAAAACACCGCAAAAAACTTAGGACGAAAAATTTATACCGCTTCTTCAGGCCTGGTAGAAAAAGGTGCTGATTTCGGATCGTCCGATGTGAGCTACATCCGGGCACCGCGGGTAGCCTTGTTGGGTGGAGACCAAACCTCTTCATTGGATCACGGACAGGTGTGGCACTTTTTCGAACAACAAATTCACTATCCCGTCACCATCCTTGGCACCGACTATTTCCGCAATGTGGATCTTTGGAAGTATGATGTATTGGTCGTTCCTGATGGCAACTACCGTCTGTTTGATGAAGGAACAGTTTCCATGATCGACCGCTGGGTAGGTGATGGTGGCCGTTTGATTTTGATAGCTGGTGCCACTTCATCATTTGCAGAGAAGAAGGGCTTTGCATTGAAAGAATTTACCACCGACGACCTGAAAACCAAAGCAGAAAAAGAAGAGAAAGAGCTGCGCGAAAAAGAAGGCCCGATCAAATTTGCCGATGCAGAACGCAAAGAGTTGAGCAACTCTATTTTCGGAGCGATCTACAAAGTAACGATGGATAAATCGCATCCCCTTGCTTTTGGATTGAATGACACGTACTATTCACTGCGCACCACCGAGTTGCACTACAGCTACTTAACAAAAGGCTGGAACGTAGGAATTTTGAAAGGAAAGCAAAAGCCATTGATTGGATTTGCTGGAATTAAAATTAACAAGAAGCTAGAAAACACGCTCGTGTTTGGTGTGGAGGACAAAGGAAAGGGTCAGGTAGTTTATCTGGTAGACAATCCGTTGTTTCGCAATTTCTGGGAGAATGGCAAAATGATTTTCTCCAATGCCGTATTTATGGTGGGCAGATAATTCTGAAAAAATTAGGGGTGAAGAAGTCATTCAGGCTACGTGACGGAAGCCTGTAAAAACAACGGATCAGTTGTTTTTTAAGCGGCTAGCTGAAGCCCCTTTTTACCTTTGCGCAACGCCTGGCGGATTTCCTTCATGGCTTCTTTTTTAAAAGCACTGTAATCCTGCTCTGGCTGGTGGAGGATGGTTTTGATGTAATTCAAAACTTCTTCCATTTGCACTTTGTCCATCACATCCAAACTTTGGAGGATGGCCAACTTCGGAGATTGTTTCATAGGACAATTAGTGGTTGTCTGATACAAAGAACGGAAATAAGTATGGTTGGTTATTGTCGGAAAAGCGCTATTCACGAAAACATAATGTAGAAGTAATTTTTATTAGTAAATCGAAGAAAAATAGAGGCATTTTTGCGCCATTTCTTCCCATTGTGAGAGTATTACTACTACACCAACACTTCAAAACACCCGTTACCGGAGGCGCAATCCGATCCTATTACTTGGCGAAGGCCCTAGTTGAACGCAATGCTGAAGTGATAGTCATTACCGCCACCAATCAGAAAAAGGCTTATTCTGAGGTTTATGAGCAGATAACCATCTACTATTTGCCTATACCATACGATAACAAGTATGGATTTTTTCAGCGAATAACTTCCTTCGTACGATTCATGCTGGCGTCTTTCTCACAGTCCGGTAAACTCGGTAAAATAGATTATTGTTATGCCATCTCAGTACCGTTAACAGTCGGTATCACAGCCATGTGGATAAAATGGCGGAGACATGTACCTTTTATTTTTGAAGTCGGTGATTTGTGGCCCGAAGCGCCTATTCAGATGGGCTTTATCAAAAATTACTTCTTGAAACAGTTTCTCTATTGGACAGAAAAACAGATTTATCAATCGGCACATTCCATCGTTGGTTTATCACCAGCTATCCAATCATCCATTCAGGCTATCGTACCCCACAAGAAAGTTTACAACATTCCCAACTTTGCCGATTGTGATTTTTATCAGCCGATATATTCCGAAGGCAAACAGAAAGTAGTCGTCTCGTATATCGGAGCCATTGGATTAGCTAATGGACTCGATTACCTGATTGAATGCGCCAACTCTTGCCGCAAAGCAGCATTGCCGATTCAGTTTGTGATATGCGGTGAGGGCGCTTTGCGCGAACGATTGGAGAACAATGCGAAACATCTGCAACTGCAAAATCTTACGTTCATCGATTTTCAGGATCGGGCCGGTGTGTTGAAAGTAATGAATGCTACCGATGTGTGTTTTGTTTCATACAAGCGATTGCCGGTGTTAGAGACCGGTTCGCCTAACAAATTCTTTGATGGACTGGCAGCCGGTAAATTGCTCGTTACCAATTTTGGTGGATGGATTACTCGCGAAATCGAAGAGGCTCGCTGTGGTTTTTCAGTTGACCCGAATAATCCCTTGGATTTCGTTGTAAAGATTAAGCGATTTCTGGCCGATGAAAAATTGCTGCAGCAATACCAACAAGCAGCGCGTGCACTGGCCGAGCGAAAATTCTCACGCAAAATATTATCCGAGCAATTCATTAACTTGTTTGCATGGAAGAAGGAGAATTGAAAGCGAAGACTCCCAAAGAAAAGGAACCGAAAGCAGAGCCGGAGAAAAAAATTCCAGAGGCACCCGCGGAAGAACCAGAAAAGCCATTTGACTTTGGCGGATTGCCTCAGCGCGATCTGAAGAAAAATTTAGGCTGCGGCTAAATACTTTCAGCAAAGAACACCCGCTTCACACGCTCGCTGGTGTTAGTGAGTATTTCGTAAGGAATGGTTTGAATGCGCTGAGCTACTTCCTGCAGCGGCAAATCAGGACCAAACAAAATCACTTCATCGCCTTCGTGTGCATCGGTGCCTGTTACATCAATCATCGTCATGTCCATGCACACATTGCCTACCACCGGCACTTTTTTGCCACGCACTAGCACCAGCCCCTTGCCCTGACTGAAACTCCGACTAAATCCATCGGCATATCCGATCGCGATGGTAGCCATTTTCATCTCTGTGGAGGCTTTTCCTTTTCGGCCATAGCCAATAGTTTCACCGGCTTTGATGGTTTTGATTTGTGAGATGATGGTTTTTAAAGTCGCCACCGGCACCAGTTGATTAAATTCTTCCTCGGTAGGATTTACACCGTACAACCCGATGCCCAATCGAACCATATCCAATTGAAAATCCGGAAAACGTAAAATGCCGGGTGAGTTGAGAATATGCCGCAACGGACGAATATTCAATGCTTGTGAAAGCCCCTCGTAAAAGCGTGCAAATTTTTCGAACTGCTCTTTCGAGAAGTTATCGTGAGCAGACTCATCGGCTCCGGCCAAATGCGAAAACACACTGGCAATTTTTAGCTGAGGATTCGTGCGTAGCAACGAAATAATGGCTGGTAAATCCGATTCATCAAACCCAAGCCGATGCATGCCGGTATCTACTTCAATGTGAATGCCCGCCTGTTTGCCTTCGGTGAAATGACAGAATGCGGTGAGCATTTTTAAATTGTAGATGGCCGGTTCCAGTGAGAATGCCAGCAACGAATGAAAATTCTCTTCGGCTGGATTCATCACCATAATGGGCAACGAAATATTGTTCTTCCGCAAATCAACTCCTTCGTCGGTGTAGGCTACTCCCAGATAATCCACCTGATGAAACTGCAGGAGATTGGCTACCTCTTCGCTGCCGCTGCCGTAGGCAAATGCCTTCACCATGGCCATCAGCTTTACGCCGGGGTGCAATTGCGATTTGAAGTAGTTCAGGTTGTTCACCATTTTATTCAAATCAATTTCCATCACAGTGCCATGAATTTTCCGCTGCAAGCGGCCAATGATTTTTTCAAACTGAAAGACACGTGCACCTTTTACTAAAATCAATTCATCTTCGAATTGAGTCGTATCCAAACTTTGAAGGAAGGATTCGGTGGAAGGATAAAAATGAGTTTTACTGCTCAGTGAAAGGTGCTTTTGGTGTGCAGATAAAGTGGCACCAATGCCAATGAACTTGTGCAGCGGATAACTTTTTAATAAGATGGAAACCTGATCGATGAGTTCTAACTCGGTCAAGCCGGATTGCAGAATGTCGGAGAGGATGACCGTTTTCTTTTTCTTTTGCTGCCCGTTCAAAAAATCCAAACTGATTTTGAGCCCGGCCAGATCATTGTTGTAAGTATCATCGATCAACTGGCAGCGGTTCACGCCTTGTTTTAATTCCAATCGCATGGGCACAGCACGCAGCAGATTCACTTTTTGTTGAATGGCCGGAGCAGCATAGCCGAAATGCAACAACAGGCTGATGCAATGAAAACAATTTTCCACAGAGGCCCTGTCATCAAACGGTAGGGTGAGGGTAAACGAATTTTCTCCGTATTGAACAGAATAGCTGGAATGATTTTTTTCAATTTTGATATCGGCAGCCGATTGAAATCCCCAACTGAGTGATGGAATTTTTTGTTGTTGAATTTGTAGAGCAATGCTTGTATGATCGGCACAATAAATCAGGGTAGAGATATGTTTGAAGAGTTTTAGTTTCTCTTCGATCTTCTCGGTTTGATTTACGAAGCCTTCATTGTGAGCGGTGCCTATGTTTGTGAAAATACCGATGGTGGGCTGAATGATTTTTTCTAATCGCTCCATTTCACCACGGGTGGAAATGCCCGCTTCGAAAATGCCCAGTTGATGATGAGGGGCCATGGCCCACACTGACAATGGCACGCCAATTTGTGAATTGTAGCTTCCCGGATTCTTCACAATGCTGCGATCGCCTTCCAGCAATTGATACATCCATTCTTTGATGATTGTTTTTCCGTTGCTGCCGGTAATTCCGACTACCGGCCCAGAGAATTCGGAGCGGTGATGAGCTACAATACGTTGAAGCGCCAGGAGTGTGGATTCAACCTGACAAATGTTGGCCAAAGGAAAGCTAGCAATGGCTACGGGCTTTTCAACAATAAACTGGCGAATGCCCAGATTGTATAATTGCTGAATGTATTGATGGCCATCGTGTCGTTTTCCCGAAAGCGCAAAGAACACGGCTTCTTCGGCAATCATCGGCTTTCGACTATCGGTAATCAAATACGTGATTTTACGATCCTGCGAAAGCTGCTGGATGGTGCCGGATGTGATTGATGCGAGCTGTGAGAATGAAATGGCCATCGTCAAATGACAAGTTAAAACAGCCTGGCCCCATTGGGCACCTGTTTATCTAAAGTTGTAAGCACTACATGACCATTTTCATTGGGAAAACCCGTTACCAGTACCTCGGATATGAAAGTGGCAATTTGTTTGGGAGGAAAGTTTACAACACAGACCACCCGCTTGCCAATAAGCTCTTCCGGCTGGTAGAGATGTGTAATCTGCGCACTTGATTTTTTGATGCCCAGTTCCGGCCCCAGATCAATCCACAGCTTAATCGCCGGTTTTTTGACCCCTTCAAATGGCTCAGCTTTCACAATAGTGCCGGCCCGAAGGTCTACTTTTGAAAAATCATCCCACGAAATGCTCATTCTGGCTAAAGTCTAGTGATAAAAATGGCTTCCAATCGATATACACACTGTTAGAAAGTAGCTCGAAATAGAGGAATCTTCAATTTTTTTTCTATTTTGCATATCCGAAACCAAAAGTACTCAAGGTTCGTAAGGAAAAGAGAGGTTTATGAATCAAAAATTCACACATCTGTTTTTTACGGTCTTCGCATTCTGTGCGATGTTGGTTTATTCTGCTCAGGCGCAAGAAAATCCACCAGCAGGTGAACCAAGCGAAGTTGACATAAAAGAACTCAACAGCCACCCCGAGCTGAACCTGAACGAAGATAAAACCTTATTGCTCGAGTCAACAGAACATCAAAAGCCACATGGTGCCGTGGTTACTCGTGAACAAGCGGTATCCAAACCGTCAAAACCTAAAGTAGAGAAACCAGCTGATAAGGAAGAAGAAGACGCTTTGTCTTTCAACTTCCTATATTATATCATATCCAAGTTTAAATACTCGGATATTGTTGATTAAAGCGGCCACGGGTCGTTCCAGTTTTTCTTTTGCTTCGATGCTTCCCATTCACTCATACTAACTAGGCAAGACGAGAGTTCTTGTTCGATTACTTTCCGTTTTAGGTCCGTTCCAATAATCACCAACTCATTGATACGATCGCCAAAATCGCGATCCCATTTTTTCATAATCTCTTCCTGATTTTCGAGGTAGTCGGCACTGGCTGCGCGCTGTGCCATACTGGTGGAGGCCCACCATTTGCCATAGGGTTCTGCTTTGGATGAGCCGCCCGCCTGGCTCCACAGGATAGCCTCATTCGGGCGTGAGGCCAACCAGAATATGCCTTTGCTGCGAAGAACATTCCCCGGCCAACGGGTTTGGATGTAATTCCAGAATCGTTCGGGGTGAAAGGGCCTGCGCTGACGAAACACAAACGAGCCGATGCCATATTCTTCCGTTTCCGGTGTGTGTTTGTTATTCAGTTCTTGTATCCATCCGGCCGATTGTTGAGCCCTCTCGTAGTCGAACTTTTTGGTATGAATGATTTCTTTGAGTGCTACTTTGCCGTAGCTGGAAGGAATGAGTGTGGCCTCCGGATTGAGTTTGCGCAGCACACCTTCCAGAAACACGCGTTGCTCGTTGGTTATCAAATCAATTTTGTTGAGGAGGATTACATTGGCAAATTCGATTTGATCGGTAAGTAAGTTTACGATCGTACGATCATCCTCTGGCATATCAGTCAGTTTTCGATCCAGCAAGCGGTCGGCAGATCCAAAGTCGCGGAAAAAGTTAAACGCATCCACTACCGTCACCATCGTATCTAATTCGGCATAGCGCGTCAGGTCCAGCAGTTCATCGCCTGTGGCAAAACTAAAGGTTTGGGCAACGGGCAATGGTTCGGAAATGCCGGTGCTTTCAATCAGCAGGTAGTCGAACTTTTTTTGCTTCGCGAGTTTCTCTACTTCAATCATCAAATCTTCGCGCAGGGTGCAGCAGATACAGCCATTGCTCATCTCGACCAGCTTCTCTTCAGTGCGCGATAAACGCACTTCGTTTTTTACTAATTGCGCATCAATGTTTACCTCGCTCATGTCATTGACAATCACGGCCACTTTTAGCCCTTCGCGATTGTTGAGCACGTGATTAAGCAAGGTGGTTTTTCCGGCACCCAGAAATCCGCTCAGTACAGTTACCGGTAACTTTTTAGTTTTAAGAAAGGGCATCATAGTGTGTTTTTTAAATTTTTAATTCGGATGCGGATCGATTCCAGTTGTGACTGAAGGGCTTTTTGCAGCTCGAGCATTTGTTGTGCAGTAAGTTCTATTGCCGCGTGGGATGAATGATCGTGTGTATGTTCCGACAATTCGTAGCCAGGAACTTCCAATTGGTTGGATCGCCACGTTTCAAAGTCGGCAGCAATGGCTTGGACTGAATCTTGAAGCAGGTTCATTCTTTTCAGTTCGGCCAGATCGATTTCAATTTCTTTGGAAATGAGATACGACATGTGATGTAGCACGGCTGCTTCCTTCCACATTTCATTTTCTTTGGAGGTGCTACACGCCATCGCTATGAGCGACATTCCCAGTATTGTTGCTTTCCAATTCATGGTTGTATCAGTTCAGCATCTTTTAAAATGAAATTGAGGTGATTGATGTCGGTACCGTTGAGTTGCAGCTTGCCGCGAACGGAGATTACCTGATCGGGCTTTAGTTTTGGCTTTTTATTTTTGAACTGAACTTCCGCCACAGACTCCGGCCCCGCTCCACCACAGAAAAAGCAAGCCGCATATGGAAACTTTGACAATACAATAGAATTGCCATCCATATCCATGGGAATGAAATGACCCCGTAGTTCCATTTCCTTTCCTTCCTGCCCCCGCAGTTCTTTCGTGAAGGTGGGCACTAAGAAATACTCATTGATTTCTTTAAAGTAGGTTGACTTGAAAGGAACGCGCGCGAACATCTGCCACCCGTCTGATCCGGGCGCAAGCGCGGAGATGGGAAGCGCTCCCAATATCAACAGCAAAGGAAGCGCCATGCTCCAGGTATTGCGCTTGTAATTGATTTTCCCCATTTATTGCAACTATGTTGCAAATATAGGATTCGTGTATTAATATGCAACGTTGTTGCAAAAACATGAGCTTTATATCAACCTTTTCAATTCGCAAGCCCAACGCCCTTTTGGTACCTGCCATGTTGGATTTGGAGAAAATTTCCGATCCGGATGTCAATTTTGTGCATTGGCAGCGATTGCCGGATGAGGACATTCATCAGTTTGGGAATGCCCTGTTAACAACTGCCTTCACCGGATTTAGCCTAACGGCAACCGCCCAATCGGTTCGGGAGCAATTGCAGCAAGAGTTTGATAAGTCGGCCATTCACACCATGGGGAAGCTGCTGCTGGTAGACGATATGGTAGCGCTTACCTGTCGATTTCTTTCAATTACGGGCCAACCCCAAACGCGATTGTATCTCAAAGCCGTGAGTGATGATGCATGTAGAAAGTTTCACACCGATCGCTATGACTTACGGCTCTTGTGCACTTATGTAGGCTCGGGCACCGAGTGGATTGACGATCGCTATGTAAACCGGCACCGACTGGTGGGTGGCGATAATGAATCCATCATTAAAGATTTTTCGAAGGTAAAGTGCATGCAGCCATTTGAAGTTGGAATACTTCGTGGAGAAGCATCACCCGATAAGGTGGGCAAAGGAATCGTGCATCGCTCGCCCCCGATTCAACATAAAAATGAAAAACGACTTGTATTTCGATTAGATAACTAAAACAAAACCGCATGTTAGAAGCAAAACAACTCACCAAAACGTATCAGGGCAAAGAGGCACTGAAGCCAACCAGCTTTACAGTAAATAAAGGTGACATCTTTTGTTTGCTTGGCGCGAATGGCGCGGGCAAAACCACTACGATCAATTTGTTTCTGGGTTTCATAGAAGCCAGCGGAGGAAAGGCTCTAATTAACAATATAGAAGTAAAGATGAATGACTCCGCTACGCGAAAAATGACCGCCTACATTCCAGAGGTGGTGCAGCTCTATGGAAATTTTTCAGGCATTGAAAACTTAGACTTTTTCAGCAGGTTGGCCGGATTCTCATACCCAACAGATGCGTTGACCCATTTTTTGAACAAGGCGGGGTTGCCAAAAGCTGCTCATGCCAATCGCCTAGCTACTTACTCTAAAGGTATGCGACAAAAAGTAGGTATTGCCATTGCCTTGGCAAAAAAAGCAGACGTGATCTTTATGGATGAACCCACTTCGGGGCTTGACCCAAAGGCAACTGCTGAGTTCACTACAATCTGCAAGGAACTGGCTTCAGAAGGTAAGTCAATCTTCATGGCAACGCATGACCTATTCAACGCAGTCAATGTAGGTACACAAATTGGCATAATGAGAGAAGGATCGCTCGTACACACACTAGCCACGTGCGATATCAACGCGAACCAACTACAACAACTTTATTTGGAAACCATTTAAAACTTATATATCAATGAAAAAAAAATTACTGTTTTTTCTTTTTGTTATTAATAGCCATTGGGGGCTATCTCAAATAAGCATCACAGGCAAAGTGATTGACCAATCACAAAATTCTATTGTTGGTGCGACCCTATCGATAACTGACGGAACCAATACACTAGGAACTACTACTGATTCGGAAGGCATATTTAAGTTAGAGATACCACATGCTGGGGTTTATGATATGGAAGTGAGGTTTGTTGGATATGACCCGTACATCAAATCCTATTCTTTCTCAATAGCCAAAGTGTATGATTTAGGAATTATAACGCTGACGGAGTACACACAAGAGTTGCAGACAGTAGAGGTTTCAGGTCGTCTGGATCGTGATTATACGAGCGATTATTCCTTTTCAGCAACCAAAACCGCCATCAAGAATAAGGACTTACCACAATCCTTATCAACAATTACAAAAGAATTAATTTCTGATCGGCAGGCATTTCAATTGGCGGATGCCGTGAAGATTGTAAGTGGTGTCGCTCCTTCCAGTTTTTACAACCAATACAATATACGGGGCATCAGCCAAAACGAAGAAGGCCAAATCATTAATGGAATGCGAACAAGACAATACTATTTTCTGCAACCTATCACGTCCAATATCGAACGTGTGGAGGTTTTAAAAGGGCCGGCTTCGGTTACATTCTCAAGTGTTGATCCAGGTGGAAGTATCAATATGGTCACAAAGAAACCGCTTGCCACCGACCGCAAAGAAATAAGTATGAGTGTGGGAAGTTTCAGCACAATTCGGTCAACGCTCGACTTCACCGGCCCTTTGAATGATTCCAAAACATTACTCTACCGAATAAATGGCGGTCTGCAAGAGGCACGATCGTATCGGGACTTAGTAAAAAACAATGCTTTTCTTATTTCGCCTTCCATCAGTTACATCCCTGACAACAAAACTGCCATTAATGCAGAAATGATTTATAGTAATAGCAACGGCACATTGGATAGGGGCCAACCAATTTTCGGAGCTACTGCTGGCGTTACGAATTTAAACAGCACACCGATTAGTTTGAACTTAGGTGCTTCTAATGATTTTTTCAAATCAACAGAACTTATTATTATGACCAGCCTTGCGCACAAGTTTACTGACCGCATCAGTTTCAACGCCTCTTACATGAAACAAACCTGGACAGAAAATCTTCAGGAACACCGTACTACGAATGCCTTTGCTGTAAATATTAACAATCAACCTGTCAATAACCTGGCCGCTATGCGATTTATTCAACGGCAGCAATTTTGGGATACCAATAACCTGAATGCATATCTCAATTTTGACTTCAATACAGGCAAAGCATCTAATAAATTGTTAGTTGGCTTTGATTACAGCAGTTGGAATAAGACGAAAGGAGGTGGTCAGAATGATGCACGCGGATTTTTGCTAAATAATGGTACAGTTGCCAATTCGTTTGTCTTGGCGAATGCTGCAAATTATCAAACCGTGGTGATTGACGGTGTCACGATGCCAAGGCCCAATGTCAACCATTTCAATCTCAGCAATCCTTCATACACTATTCGAAATGTAAATGACTATGTAATTGGATCCAGAACAGCAATACCTTCAGCATTAACGACCACCAGTGCTCTCTATATTCAAGAACAATTTAAGTTGGGCAAATTTTCAGCATTAGTAAGTTTAAGAAACGAATGGTTTGAAGACATTACCAATTACAAAGCACCGAATGAGAGGTCTTTTACCAACACGGCTTTAATTCCTCGAATTGGTCTTACCTATGAAGTAACTAAACAGGTAAACGTGTATGCTACCTACTTGGAAGGCTACCAGCCTCAAAGCAATACAGTTACACTCATGCCTAACACAAGCGCATTCTTTTGGACTCCTACCTCCGCATCTAGGTTCAAGCCGCTTATCAGTGATTTGAAAGAAGTTGGTGGCAAGGGGACATTTTTCAACGACCGCATTACCATGACGGTATCAGCATACGAAATCAACCAAAAAAATATTCTTATAAATGCCAACCTACCTGCTTTTCCAGATTCGTTGGTGCAGCGCGGAGCAGATAGAAGCCGCGGGTTTGAATGGGAGATGGCAGGGTACATATTACCTAATTGGCAAGTCAATGCTTCGTATAGTTACATTGATGCACGTATTCTTAATGATGCCAATGTAGCACTGGTCGATCAGCGCAAGGAAAATACACCTTCGAACAGCGCCAATCTATGGACTCGATACAATTTTTCGCGAAAAACCATTTTGCGAGATTTAGGTATCGGGCTAGGGGTACAATACAGCAGTAGCAAAGTACCTTGGTTTACTCGCGCATTTGAAGTGCCCGCCTATACAATTATGGATATGGCGATTTATTATACACCCGTAAAAGCAAACATGCAATTGGCCCTTAACATCAATAATGTTTTAGATACTACGTATTGGATTGGAGCCCAAAATTATTTGCGCTTGTTTCCTGGCGCACCTCGAAATTTTATGCTCACCGCTACGTATAAATTTTAACTACTATGAGGGGTCGACAAGTATCCTTGCTGGCAAATCAGTTTTGGAAAAATGCTTTTCAGTCAACAGCCTTTTATGTGTTGCTATTTGCTATGGCAACGATAACTGGTTATGCTGCCTATAGTGGTTGGCAAACCTACCGAATTCAAAACACTATCCGTCTTCATTATCAACAACAAGCAAGGCAAGGGTGGGAGAACAATCCAGATAAACATCCGCATCGCATGGCGCACTATGGCGCTTTTGCATTTCGGCTTAAGCACCCACTGAGTATGTTTGATGTGGGGATGGAGAGCTATGCCGGCAATGCCGTTTTTCTGGAAGCTCACAAACAAAATACGGTCAACTTTTCGGAAGCAAGTTTCTCTACAGGGTTATTGCGCTTTGGCGAGATCAGCCTGGCGATGATCTTGCAAATTATTCTTCCCCTTGTTGTTTTCTTTTTAGGATTTGCCGCTGTTGCAGTAGAAAGAGAAAACGGAACACTGAAAGTATTGTTGATGCAAGGTGTAAGTTGGGGCGAGTTGCTGGTGGGAAAATCGCTGGGACTGATGAGTTTGGCATTGCTCTTTTTTATACCCGTAGGCATAGTAACACTTGTTTTGCTAGTGAGTGCCGAAATTGCCTTGACCACCGATACATGGCTACGCTACTTGGTCTTGATGGCAAGCTACTTGGTGTTCTTTCAAATTTTATGTGTGTTCACGGTATTGGTATCGGCCACTAGCCGCACCTCTAACCACGCACTCATGAAGCTGTTGGCAATATGGCTTGTATTTTTCATTGTGCTGCCCAAAACCACGCAAGCTATAGGAGGTTATGTTTACCGCTCACCTTCTAAAATAGAATTTGAAACGACCATAGAGAAACAGTTGGTAAAAGAAGGTGACAGCCACAACCCAGACGACCCACACTATGTTGCTTTAAAAGACTCCGTATTGCGCGCACACAGAGTGGATTCTGTTCATAAACTACCTTTCAACTACAGTGGTTTTGTGATGCGTGAGGGCGAACGAATCAGTTCAGCTATTTACACAAGAGAATTTTCAAACTTATTGAAGGTATATGAAATGCAAAACAGCTTTGCCCGCTTCATGGGCTTTGTCGATCCCTACGCGGCTATTCATTACCTATCAATGGCCTTGTCTGGAACGGATTTTGAATCTTATATCCACTTTCAAAAACAGGCCGAAGCCTACCGCTATCAATTAGCGCAAAAAATGAATGAACTACAAATGCGCTATATCAGTAATGTAAAACCAGGTCCTACCGACAAACCTTATACTATTAGTCAGGAACACTGGAAAGAGTTCCCAGACTTCAACTATCAATTTGTCACCACTTCATCCGCACTTCGAAATGAATACCTAACTATAACAGCTCTGTTGATGTGGTCTGTACTTTCATTCATGTTAATTGTCTACGTTTCAAAAAAAGTAAAAACATTGTAGGTATGTATTTATTGATCGCAAAACAATTCATTCGTTCAAAAGTAGTGCAGCTATCTCTGCTCTTGCTATTGGCGTTAGGCATTATGAGTGTATTGATTGGAAAACAATTTTTACAAAAACAAGAACGCACATTGGCGAATGTAACACAGCATCAACAAGCGCACATCGCGCGCAACGTTGAACTGCATACGGAGATGGGCTTATTGCTCTACTATCTTCGGTTTACATTAATTGACCAACCTGATAGAATTGCCGGCTTGTCGATTGGACAACGGGATGTGAACCCAAGTTTACAAAGTGTAACTATTCGCACGCTGGAGGCACAATTACATGACACGGATTTAAATAACCCTTCAAACTTACAATCAGGAAATTTAGATCTTGGATTTGTAATCATTTATCTGTTCCCGCTGGTCGTTATTGCGTTCTTGTTCAATTTGCTTTCCGAAGAGAAAGAAGCAGGAACCTGGCGATTGATTGCCGTTCAAAGCAATTCGACCCTTCGGTTTTTATGGATGAAACTATCCGTAAGGATGTTGCTGACCTACTGCATGCTAGGAGGTATTTTATTCTTCGCTTATCTAGTTTTGTCACTACCGGTCAACAGGCAACTGATAGCATTTATTACGGTAGCCATATTGTACACGGCATTTTGGTTTGCCTTTTGCTTTTGGGTTATTTCTTTTCAACGGAATTCCAGTTTCAATGCACTCACCTTGCTTTCAGCATGGGTAATACTTGCGGTTCTATTGCCTGCCTCGGTAAACAATTATGTAGCTAATCTTTATCCGGTGCCCGAATCGCTCGCAGCGATGGTGAAGCAGCGTGAGGGGTATCATGAAAAGTGGGACATGGATAAGAAGATAACCATGGATAAGTTTTATACACATTACCCACAGTTTAAAAAATACGGAGTGCCACAAGAAACTTTTAACTGGACGTGGTACTATGCCATGCAACAAATGGGAGATGATGAATCGTTGAAAGAGCGCATGGCAATGCGGGCGAAAATCAAGCAGCGCGAAAACGCCAGCAGGTGGTTGGCCACTGCTATACCAACCATGCACACCCAATTGCTTTTCAATGACATTGCACGCACAAGCTTGAGCAGTCACCTTCAACTACTTGACCAAACAGGGGAATTTCACGAACGGCTGAGGCTTTATTTTTACCCTAAAATCTTTGAAAATGCTCCCGTGAAAAGTGAAGACTGGAAGAAGTTCAAGCCCGAATACACACGAGCAGAAAACAATATAAACATTACGTTCGCCCTGCTGCCTTTATTCTTGCTAACCTTTGGATTAGCGAGTTGGGGTGTTTTCAATTTTAGAAAAACGAATGATGCATGACATCGAAAATAAATCAAAAAAAGTAAAGATATGCTAGAAGCAAAACAACTTAGCAAAACGTATCAGGGCAAAGAGGCACTGAAGCCAACCAGCTTTACTGTTAATAAAGGTGACATCTTTTGTTTGCTTGGCGCGAATGGCGCAGGCAAAACCACTACCATTAATCTCTTTCTCAATTTCATTCAACCATCCGGAGGTCAGGCATTGATTGGAGGAAAAGATGTAGTGAAAGAACCGATTGAGACTAAAAAACTACTGACCTACATTCCGGAAAATCTGATGCTCTATCCAAACTTGACGGGATTAGAGAACCTCGAATATTTCAGCGGGCTTGCCAACAAAAAATATCCGAAAGAAGAATTTCTGAAATTTTTAACAGAGGCCGGCTTGCAAGCCGATGCACACGACAAAAGAATTTCTACGTACTCCAAAGGGATGCGCCAGAAAGTTGGCATTGCACTCGCTCTGGCCAAAGATGCGCAAGTGCTGCTGTTGGACGAACCTACTTCCGGATTAGACCCGAAAGCAAGCAACGAGTTTTCGGAATTGCTGACTAAGCTAAGCAAGAAAGGAGTGGCTACGCTGATGGCAACGCATGATCTTTTTCGTGCCAAAGAAACGGGTACACACATTGGCATGATGCGCGAAGGCAGTTTAGTAGAACAACTTACCACGGATCAAATCAATCATACGGATTTAGAAAAATTGTATTTGAAACACATGAATTAAAAAGCACTTACTATGATATTGAAAATCGCACTGAAAGAGCTTAAAGAAATCGTTCGGGAGGGACGCTTTCGCATTACAGCCATCACCCTTTTTGCTTTGTTGCTGGCCGCCTTGTTTGTGAGCAAAAGCTATTACACATCGGTCAATGCCCAGCACAACGAAGCCAAAAAAAATGCACGCAGCGAGTGGTTGAAGCAGGGACAAAAAAATCCGCACTCAGCTGCGCACTATGGTACATACGCCTTCAAACCAAAGTATCCTCTTTCGTTGATTGACAATGGTGTAGATAAATATACGGGTGTAAGCATTTACCTGGAAGCACATAAGCGCAACGAAGCACAATATGCGGCTGCACAAGATCAAACCGCCCTGTCGCGCTTTGGTGATCTCACGCCTGATTTTGTACTGATTTTCATTGTTCCCCTTTTTATTATTCTGATAGGTTTCAATGCTTTTACCCGCGAGCGCGAAAGCGGCACCCTACGATTATTGAAAAGTCAGGGTGTGAGCACTTGGAAATTAACGATGGGAAAATGGTTGGGCTTATTTCTTCCGGTTTTGTTCATCGCTATACCCGTGTATGTGCTGGCCGCTTTATTTTTAGCCAACATCAAAGATTACGGACAGTTTAGTTTGTGGGCACTCACCCTCCTGTTTGGCGTTTACCTGATCTATTATGCAGTGTTCATCAATATCACACTGTTTGTTTCCTCACTTTTTAAAAAATCAAACGTAGCGTTCGTGACATTGCTGGGAATTTGGATGGTATCGTGTTTAGCGATGCCCAAGATTTCAACCGCCATTGCGGATAAATTGTACCCGTATCCCACGCAAGTGGAATTTGAAGAACAGATAGCGGTTGACAAAAAGAAAGGATTGGATGGACACAATCCGTGGAACACAGAAGCCAAAAAGCTGGAAGAAGAAACGTTAAAAAAATACGGTGTCGACAGTGTGCAGCAATTGCCTTTCAACTGGGATGGCTTTTTGATGCAGGAAGGCGAGAAGCATACTGCTGATATTTATTTCAAGCATTATCAATTGTTGAAAGACACGTATGTAAATCAGACCAATGTGTATCGCAGCACGGCTGCACTCTCACCATTTTTGCCTACCCGCTTTTTGTCGATGGCCATTTGCCGCACTGACTATACCTCGCATTGGGATTTTGCCAATGCAGCTGAAAACTACCGTATTGAATTGGTGGGAAAAATGAATGGCGATATGGCGGCCAATTCAAAATACGGAGATTGGGATTATTTGGCCGATGACAAACTTTGGTCTTCGGTGCCTGACTTTCAATACGAGCCGGCTTCATACACCACTGTGATCCGTCAGAACACGAGCAATCTCATCACTTTGTTAGCATGGCTGTTGCTCTCCTTTGCCGCATTGTACGGAGCGGTCACTCAAATGAAAACCATCTAGCTTCAAGAAACCTTCAAATCGTAAATCGAAAAATTATGTTAAAACATACAATCAAATACGAATGGCTCAACTTGCTACGCGACAGGTGGGTGATGATTCTGCTGATTTTATTTTTGGGCATCACCGTGTTTGCTGTGCGCAATGGAAAGGAAAAAGTGGAGGATCGTATGGCCACCATTACCAAAGAAAAGGAAAAAATGGGGAAGCTGGATCGGAAGATGGCGGCCGATATAGACTCGCTTAACAAAAAACTAAAACCAGCACCCGAGCCATGGCAAGACCCACGCGCACTGGATAACATTGGGTGGGATGCCCCACGTGTTGTTGCGATGGATGCTCAACCGCTGGCGGTTGTTTCTACCGGCCAAAGCGATTTATTTACGCACTATGCAAAACCAAAAATTTATGGCGAGGCATATACACTCGGCTTCTCTGAACTCTCAAACCCCGTTCAACTTTTGTTTGGCAGTTTTGATCTTGCCTTCGTTTGCATCTACCTGCTTCCCTTGCTGGTGTTGGGCTTTAGTTACAACGTACTTTCGTCTGAGAAAGAATCAGGTGTGTTGCGCTTGACGTTGGCACAGCCTATATCCTTGTACCAATGGTTATTTGGAAAGCTATTGCTTCGCTTTTTTATTCTCACCAGTATTGTTGTCGCCTCTATCCTTGTTTCGTTGACCATTTTTGATATTGACTGGTTGGGCAATATGGGAGCAGCAACGAAATTAATTCTGCTCGTCACCGTGTATATCTTTTTTTGGTTCTTGATTTCGTTTTTAATAAACCTGTTGGGGAACTCATCCGGCAGCAATGCGGTGACATTAATAGCTGTGTGGGTTGTGTTTGTTCTTTTAATCCCGTCTATTATTTCGCAAACGGCAAACTCAATTTATCCGGTGCCATCGCGCACCATTATGATTCATGAGTATCGGGAGGCAAAAGCATTGGCGGAGAAAAAGGCGGATGAAATACTGAAAACGTATTATCGGGAGCATCCGGAATATGCTCCAAAAGATACGACTCAGCAAAACCAGTATAGTTGGTGGCTGGGAAACTTTGCCGCCAGCGATGTCATCAACCAATCAGTACAACCTGTGTTAGATGATTATAATGAAGCGCTGAATAAACAACAAAGCTGGGTTAATCGCCTGCGATTTTTGTCACCCGCTATTTTGCTGCAAGACGGGTTGAATGATCTGGCCGGAACTTCTCCAGCGCATTATACCGACTTTCGGAATCAAGTGATTGCATTTGCCGATACGTGGCGCCACTATTTTATTCCACGGATGTTTAATAATGAAAAGATGCAGGCAGAAGACTTTGGTTCTTTGCCAACGCACAGCTATTCTTCGGCTCAAGTGCCTTCACATTACAATACAGATTTGATGGGCCTTCTTTTCTTCTTAACACTGGCGACTGCCGGAAGTCTGTGGGTGTATCGGAGGAATCGTTTTGAAAATGTCTTTTCCGTTTAGAAGAAGAAAAACAACTTATGTTTTGTATAGAAGGCGAAAGAGAATTTGCAAGACAGGAAATAACAGGTTTTTCTATCAAGCAGCTATTTATGGTAGTCAGTGTATGGCTCTCCACTTCCGTTGCCTTCGCGCAAGCAACCTTTCAGCCACCGGAAACCCCTCTTGAAATTCGAAGCCAGAAAGTTGTGGGTTCCATCACCATTGATGGCATGCTGGATGAACCTTCATGGCAAAATGTAAAACCAGTTGCCGATTTGGTACAATACGAACCTCGCCAAGGGGAGGCAGCTTCCTTGAAAACAGAAGTGCGGATTTTATTCGATGAAAAACATTTATATGTAAGCGCAATTTGTTTCGATTCGGCAGGCCGAAAAGGTATTCGCGTACCCAATATGCAACGCGATTTTTCTTTTGATGAAAATGATTTGTTTGGTATTGCTATTGATGGGTTGCTTGACAAGCGAAATGCTGCGGCCTTTCAAACCAATCCATACGGGGCGCAGCGGGAATTGTTAATCAGCGATGGAAGCAATTTTAATCGCGAGTGGATTTCGTTGTGGAGTGTAAAAACCAAAATTCATGATTGGGGATGGACGGCAGAGTTTGCCATTCCCTGGAAATCGATTCGCTACAAGGCAGGAAGCGACCGGATTGGGATCATTTTGCTGCGATGCATGCGCAGGCTCAATGAGAATGCAACTTATCCAGCTATTCCACGCGTGTTTACACCCTACCAAATGCCTTATGAAGCCCTACTAACCGGATTGGAATTGCCCCACGAGAATGGTGTGAATGTGCAGCTGAATCCTTACCTGTTGGTGAGTGCCGATCGCGAAAACAGAGAGGGAAGTACAACCCAAAATACTAGCATGAAGGTAGGTGGTGAAGCCAAGTGGGCACTCAGCACCAGTTCCGTGTTAGATGTTACTTTTAATACAGACTTTGCACAAGTAGATGTAGATCGGCAAGTAGTAAATCTCGCACGCTTTTCTGTTTTGTTTCCCGAGCGCAGGCAATTTTTTCTGGAAGGAAATGAAATATACACCATGCAAGCATTAGATGCGCTGCAGCCTTTTTTCAGTAGACGAATTGGCTTAGATGACAACGGAAATCCAATACCTATTGAAGCTGGAGTTCGCTTCACCAACCGAAGCCCCAAGCGAAATATCGGTGCATTAGCCATACGCCAACGAGCGCAGGGAGTAAATCCGGCATCTAATTTTGCCGTAGCGCGTTACTCACACAATCTCACGGATCAAGGTACACGTATAGGAGGATTAGCAACTTTCCGATACGATGAAGCAGATACGGCTTGTCGCACAAATGCGAACTCCACCATTACTATAGATGGATTGTATCGCCCCAACCAAAAACTAAATGTGTTTTGGATGCTTTCGGGATCTAATAATTCAGGACTCTTAAACAATAAAGGTTGGTCAGGCTCCATGTGGGCGTATTATGATACCAACGATATTTATGCGGGCCATGTGCAAGCGGTGGTTTCAGATAAATACGATCCACGCTCCGGATTTGTCGATGCGACCAATTACGTATTGACCAGCCCGGCTGTGAGTTTAAAGCTGCGACCAGCTTGGTTGCCTAAAAAAGTAATTCGCCAATTCACACCAGGTGTTACAGGATATTTTTATCACTACTACAATGACCTGAGCTTTAGAGAAGGATTTATGTCATACCGGCCATTTAGCTTAAATTTTCAAAACGGTGGTCGGTTGTCGTATAGTTTTGTTACCAATTGGCAAAACTTAATTGAGTCGTTCAACCCACTCGGTATTGAGATAGCAGCAGGCGTGTATTCGTACAACAATCATTCTATTAATTTCCAAACAGATAACTCACGCAAGCTTTTCTTTTCAGCGGAGTATAACAACGGAGGATATTTTAATGGTAGGCTACAATCTATTTCTGCCA
>VYLQ01000067.1_pt1 | contig 30857 bp, 26 predicted proteins | sample 5115351 | NCBI WGS metagenome assembly VYLQ01 (sample SAMN12291776, study PRJNA351875) | freshwater metagenome | isolation source: freshwater lake | place: USA: Michigan, Lansing Lake | collected 2013-08-14 | reverse complement strand
CGCCATTAAACGCATTCTCGACGCTTCCGACTGTAAAAATGTGGAGGATTTGAGTACTTGTCGGGTTATTTATGACTATGGCGACGATAGCGAGAGAAATCAGCAGGTAATCTCAGCTAAAACCGCCGAGACGATGAATAGCCTATTGCGGGGGGTGATAACTAATGGTACAGGAGGCGCTGCCAGTATTGGCATGGGAGAAGCGGGTAAAACGGGAACTACGAATAATTATGTGGACCTTTGGTTTATCGGTTATCTTCCCCGTCGCGACTGGGTGACAGGCATTTGGTTGGGTAATGATAATAATTCTCCCACTGCGGGCAGCAGTCAACAGGCAGCCAAGTTATGGGGCGATTATAACCGTCAGTTAATCACTACACAAAACTAATCCCAATACGGGACTTGCGCTTTGATAATGTACCTTTTGGGCGAACGCAGTTCGCCCCTACATTGTGGACAAAATCCGTTACTGTAGGGGCGCAAAGCTTGCGCCCTTTTGTCCCTGAAAATTAGGTAGTTGACCACCTGAAAATCGGTAAAACCCTACACCCCACACCCCACACCCCACACCCTGCCCCCAGGGAAAACTTTTTCAGCAGACCCTAGTTAGATTTTGTGTTTCTGTTCCTTTCCCTAAAACCAGAGACTTCCCACTTCACCATTAAAGTAATAAGGGTGTCTTAGCCCTAGCTAACACACCCAGTATCTGTCTATTCAAACAAGGAAATTAAATGAAGGCGAAGTTACCAGAAACTAATGTACCAGTAATCGAGGTAATTGTCGCAACGGTGGTGTTGGTGGTCGACCAGTCACCGTCACCGTCATAGAGGAGGGTCTTTGTATCGGTGGCGAAGGCAAAACGAATTAATGATTTAGCATCCGCTAAGGCCTCGATATTATCAAAAATATCAACAATGATACTGTTAGAAAGATTGGCAGCAGCAGCCGCAGTACTAACAACTGGCAGCGTACCTGCTGCTGGAGCGCCCAAGTAATTAGTAACAGTAAATGCAAAGACATCATTGTCACTGGTAATGAATTGGGAAACTGTCTGATTACCCTGATTGGTAAATACAAATGTATCAGCACCATTACCACCATCTAGGGTATTCGTTCCCGTGCCACCAGTTAGGCGATCGTTTCCGTCGCCACCAATTAGGGTATCCCCTCCCGTGCCACCATCTAGGCTATCCGCTCCCGCGCCACCATCTAGGCTATCCGCTCCCGCGTTACCGGTTAGGGAATCGTTTCCACCGAAACCGAACAGGGTATCGGCCATCAAGCTACCAGTTAGGGTATCGCCACCATCTGCACCTCTAAGGACGAAGCTATACATGTTACCAATCATGGCAATATCGTCACTGGAAGGAGCCGTGTTTTCTGCTTTAGTAAACCTTTGACCACCACCAAAGTCGAGGATATGGGTTCCTAAAAAAGCAGAAGCGACGAAAGTGTCAGTTCCGCCAGGAAGAGAATAATTTTGTAAAAAGGAACTTTTATAACCAGTGAGGTTAGCAGTCACCGCCGGCTGACTGGATCCGTTGCGAAGTCTCCAAGTGGAAAACTCAACGGAAGAAGAAGGATTCGTAAATCGACCTAAAGCAGTAAGATTTCTACCGGTGGCTGTGGTAGGGATGGAAACGGCTAGGTCGGTATTTACCGAGGATAAACCCCAAAACCCTGACAGAGTCATGATCGTTGAAGCATTGACGGTATAATTCGTGGTGGAGCCAGTCGGAGCAGAGATATATGTAGTGGACATAGTTTTTTTTTGAGTGGTATGTTTGAACCTGAGGATTTTGACAATATTCTACCCGATTATTACACACCCAGAAAAAAATGCAACCTTTTTCTCTTGGTTTGTTGGCTCTTCTGGTTTATGCGTGGAAACGAGGTCTATACTGATAGAATATCCGCAAAATAGCCCTAAAAGTCTTGCCCGATAAGCATTTCACGATTCCATAAGCAAAAATTATCACACAAAGTCGAGAAGAGCCGTTTGTTTCCTGAATTATTGCTAATGGTTAAATTTTTATCAATTTTGGGTTAATTTTGGGCTGGGTGTGACGTAAATCACGCCAGAAATTAAAGTTAATGTCACCGATAGCCAAAAAGCGATCTGAGCAATTAAATTATATTCAGAAGGCAAGGGAGCAATTAAGAGAGCGATAGCGATAATTTGGCTGACTGTTTTGCTTTTTCCCCACCAATTAGCCCCTTTTATGTCGCTATTTCCCGTTAAATTCGGATTAATGCGCCAACCAGCGATCGCTAATTCGCGAGCAAGAATCAAAAATACTCCCCAAGCAGCAATTAAATCCATTTCAATCAGAGCTAAGAGGGGAGCGAGAACCAGCAATTTATCGACCAAAGGATCGAGAAATTTACCTAATTCGGTGATTTGATTTAATTTTCGCGCCAGATAACCATCGAGCCAATCAGTGCTGGCAGCAATCAGAAAGATAATTAAACTTAACCAGCGATCGATTTCTGTGCCTTGGTGCAACCAGTATAAAATTAATGGCAGTCCCAAAAGTCGTGATAGGGTAATCGAGTTGGGTAGGTTCATTTTTCAGTGATCAGTAAACAGTAAACAGTGATCAGTAAACAGTGATCAGTAAACAGTGATCAGTAAACAGTGATCAGTAAACAGTGATCAGTAAACAGTAAACAGTAAACAGTAAACAGTGATCAGGTATAAAGATAAAGATAACTAACTAATTAACTTAAAACTTACATCTGATAACTGATAACTGATAACTGATAATTGATAACTGATAACTTACATCTGATAACTGATAACTTAAAACTTACATCTGATAACTGATAACTGATAACTGATAACTGATATTTAGCTGGCTAATTTGAGATCGAAATTACTTTGTTTATTGCCTAATTGTCTGAGCCAACGATAATTATAAGCTAAAGCACCTCGCAGGGTGGGATAAACGGCATAATTAACGCCAAATTCGTGGCAAACTTCCGCTAAAATTGGGGCAATTTTGGGGTAGTGAATATGACAAATTTGCGGGAAAAGATGGTGAACAACTTGATAATTTAAACCTCCTAAATACCAATTTAAAAAGACATTTTTAGGGGCAAAATCTACGGTAGTTCGCACTTGAAAGATTGCCCATTCGTCTTCGATTTGGTTAGTTGCCGAGGGTTGAATAAATTCGGCGGGTTCCAAAACGTGAGCTAACATAAATACATGACAGGCAAGCACTCCATAGGTCATAAAAGTAATGAGAAAACCGATCGCTATTTCTAGGGGACTATAACCAACTAAGAGAGGAATGCCAATAAACCAGAAGAGATAAACAAATTTTCCGCTCAATAAAACGAATAGATTGATCGCTTTAGGATTGGGAATTTTCATCTCGCCAAAACGATGACAAAAGAGGATGGAGCGCACATCGGAGAATGACCAATAGATAGGAATTATAGCGTAGAGAATCGGGATAAATAAATGTTGATAACGATGATACCATTTATGCTCGGCATGGGGAGTCATTCGCACCACACCATCGCCGTGAATTTCCACATCGTACCCTAAAACATTGGTGTAGGTATGATGGAGATAATTATGACGAAAACGCCAGAGATAACTGGAAGCACCGATGATATAATCGTAGCTCATGCCAAGGAGAGAATTAACCCATTTTTTACTAGAATAGCCGCCATGGTTGGCATCATGACCAATGCTAAAACCAATCCCTGCTAATCCCCCTCCTAAAACCATGCAACCGATAATTTTCAGCCACCAGATATCCGGACCAAAAAGCACAAATAGCCAAGCGGCAATTACCCAAGTTAAAATCGTGATCGTCTTCAGGTACATGGCCAAATTATCTCTGGTGGGGATGCCGTTTTCGGTAAAATAAGCATCAACCCGTTTATTCAATTCCTTTCTAAAACCCTGATTTTCGGTAAAAGTTACTCGCATTCCTAATTTTTGTCCTAGAAGTTGATATGACGGCTATTTGTGGCAGATCAGAGTTAATTTATGAGTCTTTTACTGGTTTGCTAAAGCCGTCTCAGCATAACTGATAATTTCTCATCAGTCCCTCATCTATTGTCAGAGAAAGAGGTGCGCTTGGCAAGGGAACCGCTCAATTTATTGGCTACTCTTGCAGAAAATCCTCGGTTTTTACCTAATCAGATATCAGATACCTGTAGCCGGTGATAGAAATGAGCGTTAGGTACTTTTATACTACTATTAAAGCCATTGAAGGCGATCGAGTTTTCTGGTGCGAAGTGCCACAATTAAGAAAATCGATCGATGCGATCGCTGGAAGCGTGGCCAATGATGAAGCGGTGTATTTTGATCTGTGGCAATGGTTACAGAATGAGCCTAATAACCAATTAGTCAAGTCTCATTGGATGGTTTTTTTACAATATCGCTCCTCTATGGTAACTCAAAGGGTCTATCAAAATGTTGGCCATCGGATCGATGCTGATTATGAAACCCTCTTCTACTATTTGCTGAATTTGCTGGCCACGGCAATCATTAATAATCCTAGCAATTTTTACGGTAACTTTCAGGAGAAAAAGACCCAACCGGGATTTTTTCGCTTAATCTTAGAAAAATGGACAGATAAAAAATTGAGAAATACTCTCTATAATTTCCTGCGAGGAGAGTATAAAACTATTGGTAGGACTAATCTCGGTATAGTCAGTCTTTTTAGTGCGAATAAAATTCAAAAAATTTTACGAACATCGGGTATCTTTACCGAGAATCACCTGCTAATATTTAACTGTTTTCGAGAGGTTAAAAAAGCTTCTCTTAGATCATTGGATAAATGGCAAGAGGAAGATTGGCAACAAGTAATCGATCGCTTGCAGCAGTTACAACCGCAAGTTATTATCACCATTGGGGAAGTGCAGGCAAAACTCAATCAAATAGGAGAGATAATGCGTAATCACATCGATCCTCCTTACTCTAAATTTGAGCCTAATAATTATGACGATGGTAGTAATTACTTTTGGGAAAATCTCCCCAGCAAGAAGCAAAGTCAAGACTTACTACAACAGCAAGAAATCCAGGAAGATATTAAGAAGTTACTGATCACTCAAGAGGAGGAAGTTAAACAGATTGTCTATTGTTACTATCATCAAAAGATGACGCAAGCACAGATCGCTAATCGATTGGGAGTTCACTCATCTACTATTAGTCGAGAAATAACCCAATTATGTAAAAAAGTTTATCAGCTACTCTGTGCAAGGGAAGGCAAAGATTGTCCTAAGTTGTTAAATGAGATTCAATTAGAATCTCGGCAAAAACAAGAAATCGATGCTTATCTAGAATATTTTTGTCAGTCCTACTTAACTCAAAACTAATCTGTTAGGAGATACCATGAAAGTCAACCTCGATATTTTGCAACAAATTAACCCGAAATCCCTTTGGCTAACTTTTTCGGAAACAGAGATTAAACAAGCTCGATCGATTCTCGGTCAATACTCGAATCAAACCGCCAAAAATCAGGCTTTGATTAATTACTTGGTGCAAATATGCTTAAGCAATTGGCTGAAAGATAATCTTGATTTTTCCCTTCAAACAACACCTAAAAACCATCAGTATCTTTGGGAGTTTATTAACGGGTTTACTTGGCAAATTCAAGATAAAAAAGTGACTACTATTCCCAGTCAAACTATTGACATTGAGGGATTGACAATAGAGCAAGAATGGGTTGATATTCCCGATTTAGCGGCGGATTTTTATCTAGGGGTGCAGGTAGATTTAGCAGAAAAATTCCTCAATATCTGGGGTTTTATATCCAGAAAAGATGTTAAAAATCTCGCAGAATACGATCCAATTTACCATCAATATTATTTGGATAGTGAGCAAATCATTGATGATTTAGATATTCTTTGGCAGAGTTGTTTAGAGGGAGAGAGTGAAAAAGGAAAACTGGAATCTTTAGCAAAGTTATCGCCAGCAACAGCAGAAAATTTAATTAAAAAGTTAGGTCAAGTTTCACCCTATTCTCCGAGATTAGATGTTAGTTTTCAGCAGTGGTTAGCTTTGTTGAATAATCAACAATGGCGAGAAAAACTTTATCAGCAGCGTCTAGAAATAATTCCCACTAAACTTAGTCAATGGTTGCAGGGAATTATTACAGAGAAATGGCAGGAAATCCTCAGCACTATCGACAATTATCGTCCAATTAATCCGGGTTTTTTGTTGGTTGCTGAAAAAATCAGCAGCCGAGAATCTCCGACAGATATTCAGCGAGGAATTAGACAACTGTATGCTAGTCAAAAAGAGGTGGAATTTTCGGAACATTTAACCCCAGAGGAAGCTTTAGCAAAACTACAACATCAAACCCAAGATGAAACTATTCGCTGGCAAGCGGCCGAATATCTCTGGAATATCGATCCTCATTATCCCAATGCTGCTATCCGTAAAATGCTCGATGTGGGTAGTCAATTAATGGGTTATAAAATCGCTTTAATGGTGGGAGTTTTATCGACCAGTGACCAGAGAATTGCTGTCTTAATTCGTGCCTATGCCATGGACAATTTTGCCAAGCTACCCCCCGGTTTATCTTTGCAAATTAGCGATGAAATAGGCCAATTAATCCCCAGTTTAGAGGCAAGAGCAAGGGAGAAACCCTTAGATAGCTATCTGCAGCTTTATTTTCTAGCTGATGCCGATGATCGCTTTAATGTTAACCTAAGTTTAGGGGATAGTAGCATTACCGAACAGTTTAGGATTTAATAGAGATAGCAGAAAATGTCAAGGGTAGAGACATGAGCAGAGTTGTGATTCTGAAAATTGGTGATGGCAGTTTTGAAACGGGATTTTCCGTCACTCTAGAAATTCGTGACAATCATCTCTTGATAGCGCCTTTTGCCGAGGGTAAATTAGTCCCTAACCTTGACATTGCTGACGCTTTGCAAAATTATCGTCGAGCTTATTATCATTGGGTAAAAAGTCAACCCAGTTTAGGAATTACCGTTCCTCATAGCATGATCACCCATGCAGCGGTAGGTGATCCTAGAGACAACCTCAGAAAAGCCACTAAAACTTTAAAAGATAGCTTAAATGAATGGCTAAATTCCAGTTCTCTGAGTTCGATACAAAATCAGATCTTGTTCCATACAGGTACTCAGTCAGAAGTAAGATTTTTTATCCAAACTACCCACTTTGATCTACAACAAATTCCCTGGGAGTGTTGGAATTTTTTACACAAATGGTTTCCCGATGTGGAAATTGCTCTTACTATCCAGATAGATCCCCCGAAAGAACGTACTTTTACTTCCGCAATTAAGATTTTAGTAATTTTGGGGAATATTGACATCGAAAACAAGCATACTTCCCTGTGTTTATCCAGTTTGCAAACGGTACTAGGAAACCAAGATAAGGTTTCTATGCAAATATTAAGTCCTGGTTCAGACCCTCCTCTTTCAACGATAAATATTCACAATGAGTTGATCAAAAATCCATGGGATATTGTAGTTTATTTAGGTCATAGTCAAACCAGTAGTGACGGTCACGATGGAGTTTTTATCATTGATAATGATACGGCTTTATCTCCCGACCATAACTTAAGAAATTCCCTAGAAATAGCTGTTAAAAAAGGATTAAAACTTGTTATCTGTAATTCCTGTGATGGGTTAGGTATTGGTCGTCAGTTGGCTAATATCGGAGTACCGCATATTATTGTTATGAAAGAACCGATCGCCGTGCGGGTTGCTTTGAGATTTCTAGAAGTTTTTCTTCCCAATTTTCTTGGACATAAATCCCTACAAGAATCCTTAACAAGCGCTCGGCAAGAATTAAGATTACATGAATTTGAGGTGGATGCTGCTAGTTCTTCTTTGCTGCCTCGTTTGATAGAAAATCCTGAAGAACCACCGTTAATTTTACCTTTAACCCCTAAAAATACGGCAGAAGATTCCCAAGAAGATACTGATCAAAGTTGGCATTTACGTCTATCTAGTCGCTGGAAACAAGCACTGTTATTTATTTTAAGTCTTCTGGTAACTTTATCAGTTTTATATGGGGGAGGAGTATTTTCCGATGATGCTAGTAAATACCCAGAAATTAGCTTAGGTGAAGAAATATTATTCAAGACAAACCGACAAGATAAAAGTCTTGAACGGGGAAGACAAGCTTTTAAAAACCAAGAATATAAACAAGCAATTCAGCTTTTTAAACAATCCCTCGATCGCTTGCCCAATAATCCAGAGATTCGCATCTATTATAATAACGCTCGTGCGGCCTATCAAGACAGAAATCCCTTAAAAATTGCCACCAGTGTTCCTCTTGGTAATAATCCAGAAACTGCTCAGGAAATTTTACGAGGTATTGCTTTATTACAACAGGAGTTAAACGATGAACAGGCCAAAAACCCCGATTTTCACTTTCTACAGGTAGTGGTCGCTAATGATAATAATAGCGCCCCAGATGCCAAAGATCGAGCCGAAAAATTTGTTAAAGATCCGTCAATTATAGCAGTGGTTGGTCATAATGCTTCTGCTGCTAGTGAAGCGGCCAAAGATATTTATGTACCAGGGAAAATTGTTGCCCTATCTCCCACCAGCTTTTCCCCGAAAATCTCTGGCAATGGCTATATATATAAAATGGTTCCCGATCTGGAAACTTTTGCCACAACCTTAAGTGAATATATCCGCGAACAAACTGAGAAGCTAATTATCCAAAACCCCACTAATTTAATTTGTTACGATAGTCGCTCTGGGGATAATTATAACTTTGCTCAAAAATATAGAAATATTCTTCTCGGTCAGCAGTTTCAAAAATTCGTTAAAGATGAAGATTTTGACTGCAATATCGAACCAAAAATTAATTTAGATCAAGAGAAAATTTATCAAAAAGTCGCTCAATACCAAGTAAATATTCTCATGGTTGCTCCCTATATTGACGATCTGAAAAGAGCCGTCAGTATCTTTAAGCAACGTCCCGCAGAAAAGTTAAACTTAGTGATTTTAGGTTCCCCCACTTTTCAAAGTTATCTCACCCTTGCAGAAGGTAAACAGGGGGTAGAAAATTTAGTTATCGCCGTGCCTTGGTATGATCTCAAACAAGATAATTATATCCAGAGTTTTTGGCAAAATAAGATCAATGTTTGGCGCACTCCCATGTCCTATGATGCGACCAAAGTTATCCTCACCGCTTTGCGAAAGTTATACCAACAAGGACAAAAATTCGATCGAGAATCATTAAATCAAGTTTTAAGAAACGATTTTTCTATCGAAGGAATGACTGGCACTGTTAGATTCGATGAGAATGGTGTCCGCAACATGAATAATAATCCTGATGATCGCCGCTACTTGATTCTACAGGTCAAAAATGGTCGATTTGTCCCCCTCGCTCCCATTAAATCTGCCGATTCACTCTAAAGCTCCCTATCCTTGTCAAGACTTTTTACAAAAATTAACCTTACCCACTGCATCAAAGTTGGCCATCACTCCTAATTAACAGGTAATACCTCTAGGAGACAAACGGCATGAAATTGTTAAAAAAATTAACCCCAAAAGCCTTGATTTTTTGGCTGATCGGTGATAAGGCAGGAAATTCTCTCGTTGCGATCTGGAATTGGTTGTGGGGTATTCCCATCGAATCCGGCGGCAAAATTGCCGTAGAATCGGCCAGAGAATCCCTAGAATCGATGCAAAAATCCCTAGCGGAATTAACAGAATCAGTGGCAAAAGTAGTATCAGCCCAGCAGTCGGCTCAAGCACAATACGAGGCAAAAAAACAGGAACACACAAACTACTTGCAGCAGGCTGTCACCGCTCAAAAAAAAGGTCTTCAAGAAGCGGCAAGACTTGCTATGGCTAAGGTTATCTCCCTAGAAAAAATTCTACCCGCCATGAAAGATCGGGTCGATAATGCCGAAAAAGTGGTCATTGCTGCCAAGGAAAAACTTCGCAAAGAGCAGGAAAAAATCGAGCATTATAAGTTAGAAATGAGCAACTTAAAAGCGATTAGTTCCATGAATGAGGCTTTAGGTAAAATAAACGAATTTGATAGTAGTCTCAACCTCAATACCTCCCGCGATCGCTTTGATGATGCCAATGAAGCGATTAACGACCGTTATCGCAAAGAAAACGCCTATAGTGAATTAAGCGAGAACTATAGCGAGAAATTAGCTCAAGAAATCGATTTCTTAAGCCTTGATGACGAAATTAACCGCCGTTTAGCCGAATTCAATCAGCAAAGTTAAGGAGTAAAGCGATGACAAAGACTGGCAAAAAAGCGAGCTTACCGCCAATTTTCTATGTTTTACTGGGGTTGATCGGTTGGTTTCTTTTTCCCCAAATCTCGGCAATATTTGCCCCAAAAGCCGATGATAATCCCCGCATCAGTTACGGCAATCATCTGCTGATCAAAACTAATTCTAACACCGCCAAAGAATCAGCGATCGCTGCTATTGACCAGGGTTACTACGAAGAAGCAGAGCAACTCCTGCAAAAATCCCTCGCTCAACGTCCCAACGATCCCGAAAGCATAATTTATCTCAGCAACCTGCAAACTGGCTCAAATCCCTTCAAAATCGCCGTTGTTGTGCCAGCGACAACTAATCCCAACGTCGCTCAGGAAATATTGCGAGGAGTCGCCAGCGCACAAACCCAGATCAATCAACAGGGAGGGATCAACGGCAGAAAACTGATGGTTATCGTGGTTAATGACGATAATCAGCCGCAGATATCGAAAGAGGTAGCCAGTGAATTAGTCAAAAATCCCGATATTATCGCTGTTGTCGGTCATAATGCCTCCGATGCCAGTTTAGCCGCCGCTCCCATCTACGAAAAAGGCGGTTTGGTGATGATTTCTCCCACCTCCCTGGCTAATAATCTCTCCGGTGCGGGAAATTATATCTTTCGTCTGGTGGCTTCTAACGGCAAAATTACGGAAACCTTAGCAAATTACATAGTAAATATTGCTAAAGTCCAGAAAATTGCTTTTTGCTACGATTCTCAAGCTCCTGATAATGTTTCCTTTAAAGACGAGTTGATGGCTAATGTGGCGAAAAAAGGCGGTCAAATTGTGCCGATTGTCTGTGATCTGAGTGTCCCCAATTTTAAGGCCGATCAAGCCCTTAATCAGGCGATTTCTGGGGGTGCTAACGGCCTATTTGTCGTCGCTCATGTTGATCGCCTCGATCCCGTTTTTGAGGTCATTCGCTCCAATCGTCAGCGTTTGCCTCTGTTTAGTAGTCCCACCCTCTACAATATTCGCACCCTCGAAGATGGCGGCAAAAACGCCCAAGGTTTAACCCTTGCCGCACCCTGGCACCCCTCAGTTAACCAGACTTTTGCCAATCTTATGCAGGAACAGTGGCGCGGTCCGGTTAGTTGGCGCACGGCCACCAGTTTTGACGCTACACGGGTGATTATTGCCGGTTTAAGGGAAAATCCTCAACGTCAGGGCCTACAATCCAGGCTGCGTTCCAGCAGTTTTCATCAAACAGGGGCCACCGGAAAAATTAGCTTTGATCCTAATACTGGCGATCGCATTGGTCAACCAGTGTTAATTCAAGTGCGATCGACTCCCGACGGTGAGCAGTTTGTCGCTTTACCGTAAAAAGTCCCTAGTCCACCAAAGTCGGGAGAGTTGCCAACTCTCCCCCCAAAAAATGCTCAAAAATTACAATTATTTCAATGTTCAACCCTGAGCAAGACATGAATAGCTAATATGTTAAAATGTGCCTAGATATTTGTAAACTTTTTCCCTTGTATGGATATCGTTATTATCGAGGATGAAATTGAAATCGCCCATTTGATTCAGCAAACTTTAGAGAGGGAATCCTTTACTTGTCATCTGGCTTATAATGGTAGAGTAGGACTAGAACTATTTTATCAAAAGCAACCAGACTTAGTTATTTTAGATTTAATGTTACCCGAATTAGACGGACTGGAATTGTGTACCAGAATTCGCCAAAAACCGGGGACAAAAGACCCCTATATTTTAATGTTAACCGCTAGGGGAGAAGAAATCGATCGCATTATCGGTCTATCTACGGGAGCCGATGATTACATGGTCAAACCCTTTAGTCCCCGGGAATTAACCGCTCGCGTAAGAGCTTTATTAAGACGTAGTTTAAGACACGATAGTCAACCCCAGCAACTCCATCGCAGCCGTCATTTTCTGATCGACTTAGATCAACATTCTGCTCTTCGTAAATTGGAGGGAATGCCAGAGGAACCACTCGATTTAACCACCTTAGAATTTAATTTATTAGCTACCTTTGTCAGTTATCCCAATCGCGTCTGGAGTCGCACCCAATTAATCGATAATCTCTGGGGAAATGATTTTTTTGGCGATGAAAGGGTAGTAGATACCCATATCCGACGCTTACGCAAAAAAGTAGAACCCGATCCTGCTAATCCGATCTTTATCAAAACCGTAGTCGGTGTCGGTTATAAATTTGAAGATGACATTATCTAGAAACTATTGATCGGTAATTGGCAGTGATCAGGAGTCAGCATTCAGGAGACAGGAGACAGGAGATAGGGATTTAGGGATTTAGGGGTTTTGGGGTTTTGGGGTTTTAGTTCAATTTCCCCACTTCTCCACTTCCCCACTTCCCCACTTCCCCACACCCCACACCCCACACCCCACACCCCAACCCCAATAAAAAATTCTCCCTAAAGGCACTTAAGCAGTCTTTAACCCTTATGTGCTAAAATTTTTGAAGATTTTGCTATTCATTTAGGTTTAATCAGGGATCACAGCCTTTTCAGGGAAATTTTATGACAAGTAACTACGGCGCGGAACAGATACAAGTTCTCGAAGGGTTAGAACCAGTCAGGAAGCGGCCGGGGATGTATATCGGTACGACCGGGCCGCGGGGACTACATCATTTAGTCTATGAAGTGGTGGACAACTCGATCGATGAGGCCTTAGCGGGTTACTGTACTCATATCGAAGTGGATATCAAGGCCGATGGTTCCGTCAGCGTTACCGACGATGGCCGGGGTATTCCCACCGATGTTCACCCCACCACGGGGAAATCTGCTCTCGAAACCGTTCTCACTATACTTCATGCCGGCGGTAAATTTGGCAGTGGTGGCTATAAAGTGTCGGGAGGGTTACACGGAGTCGGGATTTCCGTCGTTAATGCTCTTTCCGCATGGGTCGATGTGACAGTCTGGCGCGATCATAAAGTACATAGCCAACGCTACGAAAGAGGTATCCCCGTCACAGAATTGGTCAGCAGTCCTAGTGAAGAGGAAAAAACGGGAACTAGGGTTAATTTTCTGCCAGACACCGAAATTTTTAGCCAAGGTATCGAATTTGATTACAGTACCCTCTCCGGACGTTTACGAGAACTAGCCTACTTAAATGCCGGTGTTAAAATCACCTTTAGCGATTACCGTCCCGAAGAACCCCACATCGAAACCTATTGTTATGAGGGGGGTATTAAAGAATACGTCGCTTATATGTGTCGGGAAAAAGAAACCCTGCACAAAGATATTATCTATGTATCGGGGGAAAAGAACGGAATTAATATCGAAGTGGCGTTTCAGTGGTGTATAGATGCCTATAGCGACAATATTCTCGGTTTTGCTAATAATATCCGCACCATTGACGGGGGAACCCACCTAGAAGGATTAAAGGCAGTTCTGACTCGTACTTTAAATAATGTTGCTCGTAAACGCAATAAAATTAAAGAAAACGAGCCTAATCTAGCGGGGGAAAACGTCCGTGAGGGTTTAACCGCCGTTATTTCCGTAAAAGTCCCCGAACCGGAATTTGAGGGACAAACCAAGACCAAATTGGGTAACACCGAAGTCCGGGGTATTGTTGATTCGCTGGTGGGGGAAACTCTCAACGAATACTTAGAACAAAATCCCCAAGTGGCCGACACGATTATCGAAAAAGCAGTACAAGCGTACAAGGCGGCGGAAGCAGCCCGACGGGCCCGGGACTTAGTACGACGGAAATCGGTCCTGGAATCCTCACCTTTACCGGGTAAATTGGCTGATTGTAGCGAAAGAGACCCAGAAAAGTCAGAAATTTACATCGTCGAAGGGGACAGCGCCGGCGGCTGTTTTCATGGTGATACAGAAATCGCCCTTGTCGATGGACGCAACCTCAGTTTTAAACAGCTAGTGACCGAACAAGCCCAAGGAAAGGAACATTTTTGTTATACCATTCGTGACAATGGCACGATCGGGGTTGAACGAGTTATTAATGCCCGCATCACCAAAAAAGACGCAGAAGTAATTAAAATTACTCTCGATCATGGTGAAGCGATTATTTGTACTCCTGACCATCTTTTCCTGTTAAGAGATGGTAGCTATAAACCTGCTGCGGCTTTAACTCCAGAAGATGCTTTAATGCCTTTGTATCGGAAATTGTCCGCTCTTCGTGACCCCGGAATCACCATTAACGGTTATGAAATGGTCTGGAATCCCGCTTCCGATTCTTGGTTGTTCACTCATGTGATCGCTGATTGGTATAATCGTTGGCAGGGAATTAACACGATCAAGAAAACTTACTATCAAAAAACCCTAGCGACCTTAAAACAAATTGAGATCGATCGAGGTTATATTGATTTGGAAGCTTATCAAAAATATCGGCTTCAGACGCGGGATAAATCAATATTGCGATTTGATTCTTTCTGCGATCGCTACTTTGATGGTGATAAAAATAAAGCCTTAGAAGCGGTGTCTAATTACAATCATCGAGTCGTGGCGATCGAGCGATTAGAAACAAGATTCGATGTCTATGATATCGAGGTTCCTCACACCCATAACTTTGCCCTTGCTTCCGGTGTTTTCGTCCATAACAGTGCCAAACAGGGGCGAGATCGTCGTTTTCAAGCGATTCTACCTCTGCGGGGAAAAATCCTCAATATCGAAAAAACCGATGATGCCAAAATCTACAAAAATACGGAAATTCAATCCTTAATTACAGCCCTCGGTTTGGGGATTAAAGGAGAAGATTTTGACCCCTCACAATTGCGCTATCATCGCATTGTTTTAATGACTGATGCTGATGTGGATGGTGCACACATCCGAACTTTGTTGTTAACTTTCTTCTATCGTTATCAGAAGAATTTAATTGATCAAGGTTATGTATATATCGCCTGTCCTCCTCTCTATAAATTGGAACGCGGTAAAAATCATTCCTACTGCTATAGCGATCGAGAATTACAGCAAAAGATAGCGGAATTTCCCGCCAATGCTAACTACACAATCCAACGTTTTAAAGGGTTAGGGGAAATGATGCCCCAACAACTTTGGGATACTACCATGAATCCCGAAACTCGCACTTTAAAACGGGTGGAAATCGAAGACGCAGCCAAAGCTGAGGAATTATTTACCATTCTTATGGGCGATCGAGTTGCCCCCCGGCGAGAATTTATCGAAACCCATGGACCACGTTTAAATCTTACGGATTTGGACATTTAAACAGTAACTTGGGGCTGTGTTAGTCTAGGCTAATACAGCCCGATTATATTCCCTAAATCCAGTTACTAATCGGGGGGTTAGGGATTCAAGGAAACCGGGGCGCATTCCAGAACTTCATCGAAAAAATCAGCTGGTAGCAGTGGATTATCGGGGTCTTCTAGGGCGTTTTTGGCAATTTCCGCTTCACTCATCCCTTTAACTTTCTCCCAGTTCGTTTTGCCTTTCAACTTCGCCCACTGTTCGCGGGTGACTCTGGTAATATGTTCTTCGTTCACGGTTGTTAGCCCTCCTAGCACTAATTATTCGACAAACCCAGCCACGCCATCTATAAACCACCACTCAAGTGGAGCGATGTCGCCGTTGAGGATAAGGGACTTGCGTGGGAATAATATCCCAGCTTTGAAAATCGCTCTGTAGAAGAATCAGACCAGCCAGATGGCATATTATCAAAGCGCAAGTCCCTTAGCTGCGGAGGCTCTCGAAGGCTCTCCCCCTACTTAGGGTGATCAGCAAATCTGATCGATCAGAGGGCGCAGCTTCCTTGCGCCCCTACAGTAAAGGATTTTGTCCACAATGTAGGGGCGAACTGCGTTCGCCCAAAAGGTACATTATCAAAGCGCAAGTCCCTAACTACCTGAGATCGATCGAAATGGGATTTAATAAAAATAAGGCCGCATGACTAGCCATTTCTGCTGATAAATAAATCTTTTTATATTTAATAATCCCCGTTTCTAGAAAAGAATCCCTTAACATGGCTTTTGTCCCACTATTAAAATCCGCTTCGTAAAAAACTTCTTTAATTCCCGAAGAAATAATTAGTTTTAAACAGGAAATACAGGGTTCTAAAGTAACGTAAATACTAGCTCCTCGTGTAGAAATACCGTGTTTAGCCGCTTGAGCGATCGCATTAGCTTCGGCATGAATTGCCCTAGAGGGAATTTCTCCGGATTCTCGACAGGTTCCCAAACCGGGATAACAAAAACCCTGGGCAGTACAATGAACTGTTCCTGATGGAGAACCATTGTACCCCGTGGCTAAAACCTGCCGATCTTTGACAATTACCGCACCGACGGGAAAGGCTAAACAGGTGGATCTGGTGGCGGCTAATTTAGCGATCATTAAAAAATATTCGTCCCAAGTCGGTCTTTTTTCTTCAGAGTTGATCACGGTTTTATACCAAGCTAGAAAAAGCGAAAAAGAGGGGGTTCTCTCTGATAGTTATCATTAGATAACCTCTAAACCAATTAAAGCATCACCGTCTGACGCTGGCTGGGTCTGCTCCCAATCCTCTGCGCCAATTCTTGGTATTTCTAGTGGCGGCTTCTCATCCATATTTCTCAGATAACCAGATTTTGTCCCCCCCCCGAACGGCTACAAAGAAGTTGACCTTTTTTTAGAGCGTAATCGTAAACCCATTAGTGCAGTAACTCCTAAAGCGATCACCGAGGTCATTTCTGGGGTTGAAGTTATCTTCAAAATTTGCCCCTGTCCACCGACAAAGCCTTGATTGGCAACATAGATAGCTCCATCATCCCCAATTGCTAAACCAGTGGGAAAGAATAAACCCTCATCTAAAATACTTTGACGAGTCCCATTAGGTGCTATTTTCCAAAGCTGACCACTAAAATCTCCTGCCAGAAAATTACTAGCATATTCTAGAACATATAAACTACCATCGGGGGCGAAAGCAAGATCAATGATATTAGTAAAACCTGTCGCAAATTCTTCTAAATTGGTGCCATTAAACCGATAAACATTAGCCCCACCAACGGGAAAAGGAAATCCAGTAAGTTGCCCGATATAGAGTTGATTGTCCGGACCAATAGCCATCCCTGTGGGTACGGCTTGCATAGGAAAAGGATTCGGTAAATTAGGAATAAAGGGTGGTGGTGTAACTGAGCGGACGGGAAAAGTAGCGATCGCTTCTATATTGCCGTTGCCATCAACTCTGAGCAAGGAATTTCCCCCCGCATCGGTGGCATAAATAACACCATTTTGCACAACCAGGGAGTAGGGATTACTATCAACTCCACCCCCATCAGGATTATTATTTCCCTCAAAATCGGCTAAATCTGCTTTTAGTGACCAACTAGGTGTTCCAGATAAGTTTATGGCAATTGCTTGGCCAAAGGCAGGAATACCTAAAGTATTATCTCTAACATTGCGATCAGTTCTCAAACCGATAATACCGAATAGCTGCCCTGATTGGTCGAAGTAAAGGTCTTGAAGACCAGTCCCTTCATTGCCTGATGGTTGTTGAGCCAAGGACGGTAAATTATCGATCAAGACCTCCGTTGCTCCCGTGGTTGTATGCAAACGAGCGATCGCGCTAGTTGGTCTGTAGCAAACTTGACTTTGACCTCTCGCAATACAAGTTCCGTTACCACCTCTTCCCGCTTGGCTGATATAAAGCTGCCCATCAGGACCAAGGGTCATGCCCCGAGGATTATTTAAACCGCTTGCGAGAACGGTGGTAGAAATATTAGCGGCTAACATTGGAGCGGTTGGGCTAACAAAACCAACAGTGAGAGCTAGGGTGAGGGTTAACTTTTTGTTATTCATACGTTACTGCCAAGTTACTAATCATCAGGCTCTTCTGGTTTCTGTGTGGAAACGAGGTCTATAGTGATAGTTTCTTCCGCAGCTTGAGTGATCGTTTGACAAAAGCGTTCGACTGAGATCACGCCGAAGTCTTCGCCGAACGTCCGAACGTCAAAATAGCACTAAAAGTTTTGCCTGATAAGTATTTCACAATTCTATAAGCAAAGGTTATCACACAAAGTCGAGAAGAGCCATCATCAGACTATCTTAACATCTTAACCTTGAGAATAATCAGATTTTTGCTGATAGCTAAACCCTGACGGCTGGCAAAATAACAGAAATTCTTAAGAAGCTAAAGGGTTTAAATCCCCAGAGAGAGCATTGTAGAATGAAGCGGTTAGTTATCTACTAGAAGAGAGGACTTTTCCGTCCTAGCGACGCAATTCTATTGAAATATTTAACCCAAATTGCCAAGGAGACTGAGTTTTAATGTCTGTTAATTTTCTGGGAGTTGGTTTGTTTCACCATCTCCTTACCCCTTATCTCGCCCTCCATATTCCTGACGGCTTTTTGAGTCCATCGGTGAGTCTATTTACTTGGATAATTGCCGTCGTCCTGATTAGCTTTTCTCTCAAAAAAGTGCGCGGTCACTACGCTGAACGGGCTGTACCTTTGATGGGAGTTTGTGCCGCCTTTATTTTTGCCGCCCAGATGATTAATTTTCCCATTCCGGGGGGAACCTCCGGACATTTATTAGGGGGGACTCTTGCGGGGGTTTTACTCGGTCCCTGGGCGGGTTCTTTGGTGATGGCGGTGGTTTTTATCGTTCAAGCTTTATTTTTTCAAGATGGCGGTTTAACGGTTTTAGGGGCGAATATCGTCAATATGGGTTTGATCGGGACGTTTGGCGGTTATTATCTCTATCTGGGGATTAGAAAAGCCCTCGGTTTTAATAGTTGGCGCAGTATGGCGATTGCTGTTGCCCTGGCCGCTTGGACAAGTGTGGTGGTGGCGGCGTTGGCTTGCGCCCTGCAATTGGCTTTATCTGGCACTGTACCGCCTTTAGTCGCCCTTTTTGCCATGTTATCTTGGCATATCCTCATCGGCATCGGGGAAGCGGTAATTACCGTTTTCGCTGTCGGTTATATCTGGCGAACCCGTCCCGATCTTCTCTACGATCCGCCCCATTCCCTTAATACCTCTGTTCCATCTTCCTACGCTTCTCGTCAATAAAGCAATTAATTCGATGAATATTCGCAGAAATAGCCAATTTTTTCTGATTGGCCTAGTATGTTCCCTAATTATCGCCGTTTTTCTTTTTCCCTTTGCCAGTCCCGATCCCGACGGACTCGATCGAGTGGCGGAAGACTTGCAATTTAGCAAAAAAGAAGACCCTAACGCCCTAGGTAGTCAATTACCTTTCGCCCGAATTTTTGATGGTTATGCCCTCAAAGGTGTTCCCGAAGGTGTCGCCACTCCCCTGGCCGGTTTTCTGGGAACTCTTGCCACTTTCGGCATCGCTTGGGGTATCGGTAAATTAGTCATTCCAAAATCCCAAAATCAGGAGTAAGGAGATAGGAGTCGAGAAGTGGGGCATTTAGCTAAAATTTCCCTAAACCCCTATATCCCTATATCCCCTTTCTAACTGATAACTGATAACTGATAACTGATAACTGGATCAATGCTACACATTGCTACTTTTTATCGCGAAAATGAGGGACAAAATTTCGGTTTTTGGCAGAGACTCGCGCCCCATACCCGGGTTTTAGTTACTCTTTTGTTAGTTTTTGCCACAGCCTTAACGCCGAATGGTAGTTGGGGAACTTGGGGGATTTACGGATTAGGATTAATTATTTTAATTCTGATCAGTCGGGTGAGTATTGCCGTACTTTTACAAAGAGTAGCGATCGAATTTGTCTTTATCGGTGTGGTTTTATTGGGAACTCTTTTTCGTGATGGCGGGGAAATTCTTTGGTCTTGGGGATTTTTGCGGATAACTAGCGAGGGATTGCTGGTGTTAGGCAGTGTGGCCCTAAAAGCTTTTCTCTGTCTTTGTACGGTCAATATTCTGGTTTTAACGACAGCGATTCCTGACCTGTTGCAAGCATTAGTTACCCTAAAAACTCCCCCTTTATTGGTGGCAATTTTGGCTTCTATGTACCGTTATCTAGCTGTTTTGATCGCTGAATTTAATTCCATGCGAAGGGCAGCAATTGCGCGTAATTTAATGAGTAGTCCCCGATGGCAACGGTTGCTAGTAGGACACATGATCGGCGCTTTATTTATCCGTACCTACGAACGTGGCGATCGCATTTATCAAGCCATGTTATCGAGGGGTTACACCGGTTCCTTGCCTTCTGTACAGGTTCCCCAAAGCAAGCTGAACGATTATCTCGCTATAATTGGCACAGTAATTCTGATCCTCTGGGGTCAAATGGTACATCTACTCAGATAAAAGTCTCGTTTTTCATGCACCACAACCCGATTTTTATTGAAAACCTAGTTTATACCTATCCTGACGGCACAGAAGCGTTAAAAGGTATTAATTTAGCCATTGAAGCTACGGAAAAGGTGGCTTTGGTCGGGGCCAATGGATCGGGAAAATCCACCTTATTATTGCATTTTAACGGTATTCTCCCGCCGCAAACGGGTAAAATCACCGTCGGTCCCTACCAAGTTAAACCGGAGAATTTAGAAAATATCCGCAATTTTGTCGGTTTAGTCTTCCAAAACCCCGACGATCAGCTATTTATGCCCACTGTCTGGGAAGATGTGACTTTTGGCCCGATGAATCAGGGAATTCGCGGAGAGGATTTAAACCATCGCTGTCATCATGCTTTACACGCGGTGGGATTGGATTCCAAGCATTACGGTAAGAGAAACAGTCAGAATCTATCGGGGGGTGAAAAAAAACGCGTGGCGATTGCGGGGGTTTTAGCCATGTTGCCGCAGGTCTTAGTTTTTGATGAACCTAGCGCCCAACTGGATCCCCGATCCCGTCGGCAATTAATACAACTGTTAGCCACTTTACCCCAAACCCAAGTCATCGCCACCCATGATCTCGATCTGGCTTTAGAACTATGCGATCGCACGGTGGTTTTAAGTCGTGGTCAGGTGGTGGGAGAGGGAGAAACCGCTAAGATTTTAAGTAATCGGGAATTTTTGGAACAACACGACCTGGAAATACCCCTTTGTTATAGTCGTCCCTACTGTGCGATCGCTGATGCGCCCTCACAAGTCAGTGATCAGTGATCAGTGATCAGTGATCAGTGATCAGATGTGAGTTTTCAGTTTACTGGCTCTCCCGACATCATGGGGGAAAATGTTCGCATATGTTACATTTGGGCGAACGCGGTTCGCCCCTACATTGTGGAAAAAATCCGTTACTGTAGCGGCGCAAGGAACCTGCGCCCTCCGATAGATAAGGTTTGCTTATCACCATAAGTACGGGAGAGCCAGTTCACCGATTAAGTAGGGTCTGCTGAAAAAGTTTTTCGTGGGAGCAGGGTGTGGGGTGTAGGGTTTTTCAGTGGGTCAATACCTAATTTTCAGGGAAAAAGTGCCTAAATTTTGGCGTTGTCAGATCGGAATATGAAGAATGAATTGCGACACAACGCAAGCTTTGCTCTTAAAGCGTTGTCAAGTGTGAAGATAATCGCGCGTCAGAGCAGACTTGACAACGCTTGTCATTTTTGCTAGGTTATGGGGTAATTACAAGCGCAACAATATTTTTTAGGAGGCATTTATTTGTGGTATTAGCAAAACTTATAAAAAACTCCGTTGGGGGGGGGTAATACTTATCAGTCTCTCCATCGCCAGTGGAGTACAAGCTGTAACTATTACGGTTCCTGGCCAATCTAGCCCTTGGCTCGCAGGGATGCCCAATGGAACTACTCTCGACGGGGATACTGCTCCTAATCAGTCTCCTGTACAATTGTCGGGACTTTCCTTGATTCCTGGACAAACGCTCAATTTCTCCGTAACTGGGGCAGTCAACAATAATCCCTCCCCACCCCCACCCACCGCTACGCCAGATGGGACAACACAGTTTCTAAACTATGGTCCTAACTTTGGAATTTCCAGGATTAACGCTCCGCTCAATTCCCTTCTCGGTGTCTTTTTAGATAACAGCCAACCAGATTCGACTCCTGCACCGGCATCTCTTGACTTTTCTGCAATTGGACTCAATTTTTCTTCGTTAGCTCCACAAGTTAAGCAAGTTTTCTTCATCGGCGATGGACTGACAGGAACCGGCAGTGGTGCCGTGCAGAATTTCATCGTTCCTGCTGGAGCAACTCGCCTCTTCCTTGGACCACAGGATTTTGCAACGTTTAACAACAGCGGAAGTTTTACTGTAACAGTTCAAGCAGTACCTGAACCTAGCACAATTCTGGGCTTAGGTGTATTAGGATTTGGTGCTTTCTTGAAGCACAACCTAGCTAAATCTAAAAAGTCGAATAAACAGGACAAGTAAACAAGTCAAATTTTGGGCGCAGGCAGTTCGATAAACTCACTGACCACATTGCGCCCCTACCATTGGCGCAATAATATCATTGTAGGGGCGAATTGCATTCGCCCTCTTTTAATAACTTCTGCTGCTCACCATAAGTGAGAGAAAGTCACAAATAATGAGATGCAGCCTACACCCTTTCTTAGATAATCCTTTCTTATCACCATAACTCCGATAAGCAGAATTAAGATAGAGTTTAAATGCTTAGGAAAAAAGGGTCCGTAGGCGCACGGATCTTCCATTGTGAATACAATATCATGTCAAGTCGCCTTTGTCAAGAGAAATTTTGACAAAATCCAGATTTAGTAAAACGTAGTTAGACAGCCAAAATTTCCGCTTTAACTTCAAGCTAACAATCCGTCCTAACGCAGCACCATCGACTGTGATTGATGTAATCATCAGATGGACTATGATTAGGTATCTAGTTAAGACCATTGGAAAATAGGGTCTGTAGGCGCACGGATTTTCCATTATGAATATAATATCATGTCAAGGGGCTTTTGTCAAGAGAAAATTTTTCTGACCCGGAAGAAATTCAACCTAGATAAAAACTGAGGATCAGAGCCACTAAAAAAGTCATTAACAGGCATAAAATTCCGAAATAAAGGACGATTTTAGGACGGAAAGCTGATAGGAGAAGGATAAAAGCTTTAATATCAATGAGGGAAGCGACCAGTAAAAAAGCTAGAGTGGAACCCACGGACAGATTAGTAATTAAAGAACCGGGGACAAAAGTGCTAAGACTAGCATTAACAGCGAGGGTGAAACCAAAGAACAACTGGACGAGAATTTGAGTAACGGGAGTATTCCCCCAGGCAATTAATTGACTCTGAGGTAATAATAGCTGAAAGACACTAGCGATCGCACAACCAATAATTAATAATCCCCCTAATTCCAGCGCTTCATCGATAAAGTTATCGAGAAATAACTGCACAGAAATTGGCCAAGCTTGCCTATCTCTAGTTTTATACTCATAAACAAGACTGCCGACTCTTTGTAGGGGTTGACTGGCTGCTTCCTCCAGTAAAAAACTACCGGAAAGAACTAAACTCGATTCTAGGGGAATTTCGCTATCGGTGTGGGGTTTTTCCCGATAGAAACTAAAGAGAGTACCGATAACAATTGCCATTAACCAGACCGAAAGCGATCGATAGAAGAAAATACTAGAATAGCTGAAAGTCTGCCAAGTTAGCCAAAGAGTGACGATATTGAGGGTAGGTGCAGCGGTAAGAAAGCTAAAGACCACCCCTGGGGGTACTCCCTCTAATAAGAATCTTCTAGCGACGGGAATCGTGCCGTATTGTCCGACGGGTAGGATTAATCCGATGGCACTGCCAACGATCGCTCCTAAGACTCGATTACGGGGAAATATCGCCGCTAATCGCTGTTTATTGACGAAAACCAGCAAAAAACTGGAAACGGCTGTCCCCAAAAGTAAAAAGGGAAGCGAGGTCAAGACTAAACTAAGAAAAAAAGTAACAGCGATAGAAATTTGATTCATGAATAGGGTTCAAGATCGGAAGCTATCCTACAAAATAGCAGATAAGGTAAAAAGTAAAAAGAGCGGTTTTAGATGCAAGAATAGGTTAGTTTCTTGAAATCAAAAATTAAAAAGAACGTAAAGCGATTAATTGTGCCTCAGCTTTATGAAGGGATTCTAGCCATTCTTTTTCGGGATCACTATCGGCAACTATTCCCGCTCCCACTTGTCCCCAAACGGTGTTTAAATTCCCTTGAGCAGTCATTAATAGGGTACGGATGAGAATATTCAAATCTAAATGACCCCGTAGGTCAATATAGCCACAGGAACCATAGAATAAATTGCGTCGCATCGGTTCCAATTCTTCGATAATTTCTAGACAACGAACTTTCGGACAACCGGTAATTGTTCCCCCGGGGAAAAGAGCTTTAATTAAATCAATAGCATGATACTTTTTATCTAATTTTCCTTGAACATTACTGACCAAGTGCATAACGTGACTATAACGCTCGATCGTCAGTAATTCATCCACATGAACCGATCCCCATTCACAAACTCTACCCAGATCATTACGTTCTAGATCCACTAGCATAATATGCTCGGCGCGCTCTTTTTTATTAGTTAATAGTTCCTCGGCTAATTGTCGATCGAGTGCTTCGGTTTTACCCCGGGGACGGGTTCCAGCGATCGGTCTAGTGCTGGCTATTCCCCTTTCTAATTTTACCAATCTTTCGGGAGAACAACTAATCATTTCTCCCCAAGGGGTGCGCCAATAACTGGCAAAAGGAGAAGGGTTAATCTGTTGTAAACTGCGATAAATTTGCCATCCTTTTGCCCTAGTTGTGCTTTGAAATCTTAGGGATAAATTTGCTTGAAAAATATCGCCTTTTCTGATATAATCTAGAGCTTTTTTAACAGCTTTTTCGTAGTCGAGTTGAGAAGTATAAAAGATTAAGGGAGAGGGATGGGGATCGATCAACTCAAAATCGTGGTTAGTGGTTAAAGATTGTTCGTATTTATCTAAATCTTCGGGTTTAGTGGCAGCTAACCAGAGAATTTGTGCTTGGTGATCGAGAATGGCAAAACTATCCGGTTCATACCAATAAGCGACGGGAAAAGGGAGAGTATCAGCTTTCCTGTCGGGTAATTTTTCTATCTCCCAAGCTAAATCATAGCCTAACCACCCCAACCAACCGCCATGGAAGGGAAGATGATCGGGAAGAACATCGGATCGGGTTTGGAGGAGTAAACTGCTTAAAAAGGGCAAAATTTCCCCCAGTGCGGGGGTCCAAAGCTGACGCGGGGAACCAGCACAAAGAGAGTAACGGGAGAGGGAATTACCCGGATAGGGACTTTCTAGTAAAGTAGCGATCGCATCTTGGGAGAATAAGCAGGCAAAAACCTCGGAACCAGTGCGCTGATGCAGAGGAAGCGATCGCCAATGCCATGCTAAAGGTTTTTGCATCTAAACTCGCGGGCCAAAATAGCTGGGAAATTGGGTATAACTGGGGTTTTGGTGTTAGTTGTGGGGGAGTTTATCTTTCCTATCTGCTAACACCTATTCTCTTAGTCCTAAATGTTTGCTGCCTACTAATTATCCCCGATAATCGAGGTCAATTTCTTTAGAACCACCGCGCTGTAATTGGCCTAATAATTCCCCTAACTGACTCCAAACCAAACCACCGATGAAGATAGTCATCGGGAGAGAGATAGCGTAGGCAACCCAACCATTGAGAATAAATATATCTAATCCCGAGGCCAGGAAAAGACAAATCCCGATACAAATCCCAATAAAAGGAATTTGTAAGGAACTAGATTTTAAAAGATTTTGATCGTCTGAACCCTTATTTTTATACCAATTGTTAACCACTTGCTTGAGACTAGCTTCAAAAGCGGCCCCGCAGGTAATACCGATAAATAAACCAGCAAAAACTAGAAAATAGGGCGGTTGGGGCAGAAAATAATAATCCATAGAAAAAGTGATTAACCGATGATGACCTTAAACACTTTAACGCGAACTGGTTTCTCGCGGAAGGACAGCGGCCACACCTGGGGACGATAATTCCCGAAAAGCGCTCATGGCCACATCCAAGAGTCGCCGCGGTTGCAATTCTCCTTGAATTAAACCCCAGAGACGTTGCACTTCGGCCGTGTGGAGACGGTCATCTTCCGTTAAAGCTAATAGCAATTGACGACGCAGATAACGACCCTCTTCCGAGAGAAGAAAAGTGATGCCTAATTGCGCGGTGGGCAGTAAATCGAAGTTACTTTCCGAACGAGCCATTGTAATCATGTTTTCTAGGCGTTGCCACTGGAATTTACCGTTTTTGAACAATACATCCAGTAAACGCCGGCGCAGTTGGGGCGATTCCCCGGTCAGGAGACGTTTAGCGACGTAGGGATAGGCCACTTGGACGATTTTGAAGTTAGGATCGAGGGTAAGGGCCACCCCTTCTTGGGTGACGAGGGAACGAATAATCAGGGCGAATTTGGCGGGAATCCGGAAGGGATATTGGTACATCAATTCGGAGAAATCATCGGTAATGGTGCGGAAATTGAAGTCACCGACACTCTGACCGATGGCATTGCCTAAAACTCGTTCTAGGGCTGGAATAATTGGTTTTATATCCGTTTCTGGGGTTAAAAATCCCAGTTTGACAAAGTTGGCGGCTAGGTTTTCGTAGTCTTTGTTAATTAAATCGACGACGCAACTAGCGAGGGTTTCTTTAGTTTCCTCCTCTAACTGGTCCATCATGCCAAAATCGATATAGGCCATGCGACCATCAAAGGTGGCGAAAAGATTACCCGGATGGGGATCAGCGTGGAAAAAGCCGTGTTCGAGGAGTTGCTGTAATCCCGAGGTTACGCCGATTTTAACGATACTATTGGGGTCTAATCCCAAAGCTTTGATATTCTCGATATCGGTGAGTTTATAGCCATCAATCCATTCCAGGGTGAGGACGCGGCGACCACTATAACGCCAGTAGATACTGGGAACTTTAACTTCGGGGTTATTTTGGAAGTTGGTGGCGAATTTTTCAGCGTTGCGACCTTCGTTTTGATAGTCGATTTCCTCAAAGAGTTTGGTGCCGAATTCATCGACAATCAGGGTGAGGTCGTGGCCGAGATTGAGGGGTAATAAACGACCGAATTTTTGAGCAGCCCAGCGCATTAGGTATAAATCGAGGCTTAAAAGCGACCGCAGCCCCGGTCTTTGCACTTTAACGGCTACTTCTTCGCCGGTGGGGAGTATCGCTTTGTAAACCTGTCCTAAACTAGCGGCAGCCACAGGGGTGGGGGATATTTCTCGATAGGCTTTTTCTAGGGACATTCCCAATTCTGTCTCGATAATGGCAAAAGCGATGTCGTTATCGAAGGGGGGAAGTTGGTCTTGCAGTTTAACTAATTCGTCTAAAAAGTCTTTGCGAACGAGGTCGGGACGGGTAGAGAGAGCTTGACCGACTTTGATGAAGGTGGGACCCAAACGGGTGAGAATTTGCCTAAGTTCGCTGGCACGCTGGTATTTATTGGCTTCTTCTTGCTTTGTCCATTTGTCCCAGAGGAGACTGAGGAGAAATAATCCTAAAGACCAAGTAATCACCAAAGCGCGACCGAACAATTGCCAAGGTTTGTAACGGTATTGTTGAGCGATCGCTTCTGCACTGTAAGGAGTGAACTGTGTTTCTTCTCGTTTCCGGTCAGTTTGACTGTCTTGATGCCGACTCACTAGCTAATCTCTATATATCTTACGCCACTTAATATTGTAGCTAAGTTCTTGACATCAGTATACAAAACTACACATTATTTAATGATTGTTATAATTCCCTGAGAAATCATAAGTATTTATGGCCGGACTGCCGGGGAAATTCTCGGCTAGTGGATGTCCTCAAGTACCTGATGGATATTTTCAACAAGCTGTTCTATAAAGTTAACGGCATCATTAACCATATTTTCATCGATATTCCAGCGACTGCCAATGCCATAACTCGGGTCTATATCAGCTTCATGGGCGATTTTGTTCCTTCGATCAACAATTGCGCTAAGTTGGCTTTTAATATCTTTGGCTGGTTTATTTAGTTTGCCAGCCACTTCTTCCCACAATTTCTTGGCTGAAATTAGTCTAATGGCCTCCGCTATTTTGTCCGGTTGTTGAAAGCTTTTATAGCTGAGGTTTTCTCTAATTTCAGCTTCCAACCAATAATTACTATTAAGTTTGTTAGTGAGAAGATTTTCAATCATTGGTAGTACCTCGGAAATTGAGCGAGATTCTTGACCAAAAAAAGAACCGTAGTTTTGTTGAATTTCGTTTTCTAACCAAGAGCCAATACTAATAGCTATCAATCGTTCTTGTCGTGGGCCATCTAGGGAGACTTGAAAACGAGAAAAGGCAGAGGGTTCTGAACGTTGGCCTCGATAAATTTCTAGCATTCCTAGAGTAACCACTTCGTGAATATAATAATCTAAAGCGCTCACAGTCAGGACTAAAGCGGCTCTGAGGATATCCGATACATCTGGGGCGGGAGTAGTCTGAGATTTGAGAGAATTGTGGATAGCGATTAAGTCACGAACGCGAGCAATGCTAAGGCGAAATTGTTCAATTGCTAACTGCATAAATCTCGGAGGTAAGACCGATAACTTTGTCTGCCAATTCAGCAAAAATCTTCTTAAAGTCTTCTTGTTTTTCTTGAGCTTTATCCAATACTTTACCTTGCCATTTAGCCGAGCGCAATTGTTCATCAGTTAACGCAAAAACAGGCCGTTGATGTTCTTGGGATAAAGCAATAAGACTATTAAAATTAGGGATTTTTACTAGAGTACAGCAGTCTGGTACACCATTCTCATTGTACATCGAATCAGGTAACATCATGGCATTTTTTTTTAGGGCTGGAATCATTTTATCGCTGATATTTTCCTCGATTGTGTTAATCCATTTTTGAAAAGCTTTTGTTTCTTGACCACTTCTAATTCGATAGTTCTGAACAATAGTTCCCAAAAAATGTAGGTTAACTTCGGGGAAGGGATAGTTGGCTGTTTTGAGAATTGGTAAAGCACTAGCTGCCTTGGCCCATTGATACCACTTAGGCAAGATTTTAGTTAGAGAATCGATAGCCATAACTGAGAAAAAATCCGCTGCGGTTGGCACAATAAAAAAGTTACTGGTCATCAGTATATTTTGATTGATTGACCCCAAACTGGGACTCATATCGATTAAAATATAGTCAGCTTGGAATTTTTCGGCAGTTTTGTCTAATAAATATGTAATCGCACCGGGGACATTTTTTAAAGCTTGAATTGACCCACTAAGTTCTTGAGCAATACCTAGGGTAACTTCATATTCAGCTAACCCCACATGACCGGGCAGTAAAAATAAATCATCACGACCATAAATAGGAACACAGTCCACAGCTTCGATTAATCTCGGTTGAGATTCAAAAGCGGGTGCTAAAGCTGTTTTAATATTAGAGTAAGTATTGTAGATAGCCTGTAGTCTTTCTTCTGTATCTTCACTTTCTTTAGCCAAAGCCATACCAGTTAAGTTACATTGAGGATCAGTATCGACAATAATTACTCTTTTGCCCTTGTCAGCAAGCATCCAACCAAGGTTAAAAGTGGTTGTAGTTTTGCTCACTCCACCTTTATGATTAAACAAAGCTATTTTTTGCACCATGGCATTAATTATATTTGAAGATTGTTGTCTTTGGTCATTATTGTAACATCAGTGTGGAGATTTTGCCATGATTTCTAGGCTAGAATCAGAGTTTCGGATTACTCGTTTTAATGCCTAGCAATTAAAGAAAAATTGCGTCATGGTTTCCACCCTAACCCCCCCACTGAATATTTAAGCAATTTCATCGGGATTAATGCCCAATTCTCGCAGCTTTTGGGCTAATTTTTCCGCCCGTTGTTGTTCTCTTTCTTTGGCTAATCTTTCCTGTTCTTTGGCTAATCTTTCCCGTTCTTTGGCTAATCTTTCCTGTCGGGCCGACTCTTGAGGGGTGGGAACCAATTCACCCGATGCGGTGAAATAGCGCAATTTATTGGCAAAAATCCCTAAATATAATCCTAGTTGCTTACTCCATAAATAACCGTTTTCATTGGGGGTAATCGGTTGGTATTGTCCCTCGATTAAAGTGAATCCTTGCCATTCTAAAGTATTGGGATCAAACCAAAAATATTCAGGAGTCCGGAAAGTATGCTGATATAGTTCCTTTTTGGCTTTTCTGTCCACATTAGCGGTGGAATCGGAGAGAATTTCGATGATTACATTGGGATATTTACCCCCTTCTCCCCAGACAACCCAACTTTTTCTGGGACGTTTCTCTGTATCTAAAACCACGAAAAAATCTGGTCCACAAAAATCTCGCTGTTTCAGTTGTCTTTCGTTATAATATATGGTCAAATTGCCCGAGGCATAGTAATCGTTTCTATCTTGCCAGAGCCAATCAAGACAAGATAATAATAAAATAATTTGTTGTAAATGCAGATCACTTTCCACGGGTGGTTCATCACTCCATAAATCGGTGGGAGGACAGACAATATCGGTAGCAATATCTAGGGTTGTCATCGTTTATAAACCCATTGAGTCAATTTGGGGTGATTCTAGCAACAAGGCACAATCAATACAATTATATTATAACTTTTATCGTTTTGCTTGGCGGGAAACTTTCTGCTAAAATTAGGGGTTACTTTCGGTTTTATCACTCAATCCCAGCTTTTGGGGGGTAGAACCCCCCAAACCCCGGAGCGCATTAGGTTAACTGTGAGATGCTTACACGCGATTGTTCATATTTTTGTACCAATTTAAGAGTCCCTGATAATTGCGGCTCTTCGGGAATTGTTATGCAAATAATTAACTTAAAATAAAATTCGATGAGAGCGCCTACGCTCAAAAGTATCTGAAATCCATATAGGGAAGGACTTAAGGCATCAACAGGT